>ENA-OQEX01000014-OQEX01000014.1-human-gut-metagenome-genome-assembly--contig:-NODE-14-length-94532-cov-7.606038_pt1 | contig 94532 bp, 103 predicted proteins | sample MGYA00242802_ERZ504649 | MGnify/ENA primary metagenome ERZ504649 (study PRJEB26092, sample SAMD00036194) | human gut metagenome | host: Homo sapiens | study: EMG produced TPA metagenomics assembly of...
GAAAGAACTTGAAAAAGATTAAATCTTATACGGGTATCTGGAACGTGGAAAAAGTCTTGTATGCAATCAATGACTTTAACTTACCCTTTCCCGTTACCTTTACACAGATTACATGGTTTGTGATTACGGAATTTCTCATTATTCTGTTTGGGGATATTCCCCCACTTTCCATGATTGAGGGAGCATTTCTCAAATACTTTGGTATTCCCGTTGCTCTCACATGGTTTATGTCGCAGAAAACCTTTGACGGAAAGAAGCCGTACAGCTTTTTGAAATCACAGATAACCTATGCCCTGCGACCGAAAATCACTTATGCAGGAAAAGCCGTAAAACTGCATAAGCAGATACTCAATGAAACAATCACGGCAGTAAGGAGTGTGAACTATGTTCCCGATAAAATATATTGACAATAACCTTGTCTGGAATAAGGACAATGAGGTGTTTGCTTATTATGAGCTGATACCATACAACTATTCTTTCCTATCCGCAGAGCAGAAATTTATCGTGCATGACAGTTTCCGACAGCTTATCGCACAGTCCCGTGAGGGAAAAATTCATGCGTTGCAGATTGCAACGGAAAGCTCAATACGAAGTATGCAGGAGCAGTCAAAGAAGCTGGTTACGGGGAAATTAAAGGAAGTTGCCTGCCAGAAGATAGACGAACAGACCGAAGCGTTAGTATCAATGATTGGGGACAATCAAGTGGACTACCGCTTTTTTCTTGGCTTTAAGCTCATGGTTACGGAAGAACAGCTCAATCTGAAGAACATCAAAAAATCGGCGTGGCTGACATTCAAGGAATTTCTCCATGAAGTGAACCACACGCTGATGAATGACTTTGTTTCCATGCCGAATGATGAAATCAACCGTTATATGAAAATGGAAAAGTTGCTGGAAAATAAAATCTCCCGTCGCTTTAAGGTGCGTCGCTTGGAAATCCATGATTTTGGGTATCTCATGGAACATCTTTACGGCAGGGACGGTATCGCCTATGAAGATTATGAGTACCAGCTACCAAAGAAGAAATTACAGAAAGAAACGCTGATAAAATACTACGACCTTATCCGTCCGACAAGGTGTGTGATTGAGGAAAGCCAGCGGTATTTGCGATTGGAACATGAGGACAGGGAAAGCTATGTGTCCTACTTTACCGTCAATGCGATTGTTGGCGAGCTTGATTTTCCGTCGTCTGAAATCTTCTATTTCCAGCAACAGCAATTCACATTCCCCGTTGATACTTCTATGAATGTAGAAATCGTGGAGAACCGTAAAGCATTAACAACCGTCCGCAACAAGAAAAAGGAATTGAAAGACCTTGACAATCACGCTTATCAAGCAGGAAGTGAAACAAGCTCAAATGTGGTGGACGCATTAGACAGCGTGGATGAGCTGGAAACGGACTTAGACCAGACAAAAGAAAGTATGTATAAGCTCTCTTATGTAGTGCGTGTATCGGCTGATGATTTGGACGAATTAAAACGCCGTTGTGATGAAGTCAAAGATTTTTATGACGACCTCAATGTAAAGCTGGTGCGTCCTGCTGGGGATATGCTGGGGCTTCATTCTGAATTTCTTCCTGCCAGCAAGCGATATATCAATGACTACGTGCAGTATGTAAAATCAGATTTCTTGGCAGGTCTTGGTTTTGGTGCGACCCAGCAGTTAGGGGAAACTACGGGTATCTATATGGGCTATTCCGTTGATACGGGAAGAAATGTGTACCTGCAACCGTCGTTAGCTTCGCAGGGTGTAAAAGGTACAGTAACAAACGCTCTTGCTTCTGCTTTTGTCGGTTCGCTTGGCGGTGGAAAGTCATTCTGCAACAATCTTCTGGTATATTATGCGGTGCTGTTTGGCGGTCAAGCAGTCATTTTAGACCCCAAAGCTGAGAGGGGCAACTGGAAAGAAACGCTCCCAGAAATCGCCCATGAAATCAATATCGTAAACCTTACCAGCGACAAGGACAATGCAGGACTTCTTGACCCGTTCGTGATTATGAAGAATGTAAAAGACGCTGAAAGTCTGGCAATCGACATCTTAACATTCCTTACGGGTATTTCCTCTAGGGACGGCGAAAAATTCCCTGTACTTCGTAAGGCGGTACGCTCCGTTACCCAGAGCGACAGTCGGGCTTGCTCCATGTGATAGACGAGCTACGCCGTGAAGATACACCCATATCAAGAAATATCGCAGAACATATCGACAGCTTCACGGACTACGACTTTGCACACCTGCTGTTTTCAGACGGTACGGTGGAAAATGCAATCAGTCTGGATAACCAACTCAATATCATTCAAGTAGCGGACTTAGTATTACCAGATAAGGATACAACATTTGAGGAATACACGACCATTGAATTATTGTCGGTGTCTATGCTGATTGTGATTAGTACCTTTGCCCTTGATTTTATCCATTCAGACAGAAGCATTTTTAAGATTGTAGACCTTGACGAAGCGTGGGCGTTCTTAAATGTGGCACAAGGCGAAACTTTATCAAATAAGCTGGTGCGTGCTGGACGAGCTATGCAGGCAGGCGTCTATTTTGTTACACAATCTTCTGGCGACGTGTCAAAGGAAAGTCTGAAAAACAATATCGGCTTGAAGTTTGCCTTTCGTTCTACTGACATCAACGAGATAAAGCAGACCTTAGAATTTTTCGGTATCGACAAGGACGACGAGAACAACCAGAAACGCTTGCGTGATTTGGAGAACGGACAATGCTTATTGCAGGACTTATACGGGCGTGTCGGTGTGGTGCAGATACACCCAGTCTTTGAAGAACTGCTACACGCCTTTGATACCAGACCGCCCGTACAGAGAAATGAGGTGGAGTGATGAAAGAAAGGATAAAAGGTGCGTTCACAAAAAGGAAGATACTTCACTTTCTCAAAATGGCTCTGTTTGTCGTGGCACTCTCCCTTATCCTGCTCTCACTTCTGGGGACGGTGGCTCATGCGACGGGGCTTGTGGACGATACCATAAACGCAGAAAATCTTTACTCAAAATATCCGCTGTCGAATTACCAGCTTGATTTTTATGTGGATAATAGCTGGTCGTGGTTGCCATGGAACTGGCTGGACGGTATCGGAAAATCGGTGCAGTACGGACTTTACTGCATTACCAATTTTGTCTGGACGATAAGCCTTTATTTAAGCAATGCTACGGGCTATGTGGTGCAGGAAGCATACAAACTTGATTTTATTAACGATATGGCAGACAGTATCGGACAAAGCATACAGACCCTTGCAGGCGTTACCGAGAACGGCTTTTCTTCTACGGGCTTCTATGTCGGTTTCCTGCTTCTCATTATCTTAATAGTGGGACTTTATGTTGCCTATACGGGACTTATCAAACGCGAAACCAGCAAGGCACTTCACGCTGTTATTAACTTTGTGGTGGTGTTCGTGTTGTCCGCTTCCTTTATTGCCTACGCTCCCGATTACATCAAGAAGATAAATGAATTTTCATCAGACATCAGTACCGCTTCTTTGGACTTGGGAACAAAAATCATGCTCCCCAACTCTGACAGCGAGGGCAAGGACAGCGTGGACTTGATACGGGACAGCTTGTTTTCCATTCAAGTGGAACAGCCGTGGCTCTTGCTTCAATTTGGTAACAGCAACGCAGAGGAAATCGGGACAGACCGTGTAGAAGCTCTGGTATCAGTAAGTCCAGAGGACGAGGACGGCAAGACCAGAGAGGAAGTCGTGAAAACAGAAATCGAGGACAATGACAACAACAATCTGACGATACCGCAGGTCGTAAACCGTTTAGGTATGGTGTTCTTCCTGCTATTCTTTAACTTAGGTATCACGATATTTGTATTCTTGCTTACGGGTATGATGTTGTTCAGCCAGATACTCTTTATTATCTTTGCAATGTTTTTACCTATCAGCTTTCTACTTTCCATGATACCGAGCTATGAAAGCATGGCAAAGCAGGCAATCGTGAGGGTATTTAATACCATAATGACACGGGCAGGAATAACGCTCATTGTAACGGTGGCGTTCAGCATTTCCAGTATGTTTTATAACATCTCCACAGACTACCCGTTCTTTATGGTGGCGTTCTTGCAGATAGTGTGTTTTGCTGGTATCTATATGAAACTGGGCGACTTAATGAGTATGTTCTCACTTAATGCTGGCGACAGTCAAAACATGGGACGAAGAATTTTCCGCAGACCGTATCTGTTTATGCGACATAGGGCTAGGCGTATGGAACACCGTATTGCAAGGGCGGTAAGTGCTGGCGGTATTTCGGGTGGTGTGGCTGGTGCGGTAGCTGGAAGTGCCGTTGCTGGCAAGAGAGCCGAAAGAAAAAATACGGCTTCTAAAGAAAATCGGGGCAATACCACTTCCAGCATGGGACAGCGTGCAGGCTCAAAGGTGGGTGCTGTCTTAGATACGAAAAATAAAGTGAAAGACAAGGCTAACGCTGTCAAAGAGAATATCAAGGATATGCCGACACAGACCGCTTATGCGGTGTATTCCGCAAAGGAAAAGGCAAAGTCCAGCGTGTCCGACTTCAAGCGTGGCATGGTGCAGGAACAGCAGTCCAGACAGACGGGACGCTTGGAAAAGCAGGAACAGCATAGACAGAATATCGCTGACAAACGTATGGAGCTTCAAAAGGCACAAGAAGCAAGACAAAGAAAGACGGACGGATCAGCGACAACGGGAGCTACCCGTCCCCATGAGCGACCAGCCACAGCTTCAACCATTCCAAAGCCGAGTGCGGAAAAAATGCAGGAAGTGAAACGTCCTGCCACAGCGACCACTTCAAAAGCAAGTGAACCAGTCAAGACAAATGTTGTGAAAGAGCGTCCGTTATCTTCTGGTGCTTCTGATAAGAAAGCGACCCAGCCTGCACAGCCAGTACATAGGCAGAATGTAGAAAAAGTAGTATCGCAGGAAACACGCCAGAATTACAAAGCAGAGCGTACTACAAAGAAACAGACCTTTGAACAATCAAAGCGTACAACGGAACATACCGAAAAGAACCGTAACCTTGTAACGAAGAAAGGACAGAAGAAAAAATGAAACTGAAACATATCGCTCTTATTGGCAGTCTGTTTCCTATCCTCTTTTCCATAGTCCTTTTCTTTGGTGTCCTCATTAGTGCGGACAGCGACGACGAGAACAGCAACTTTTCTTCTGGCATTACGGGTATGAATTTATCCGCAGAAGTCTTGAAACATCAGCCTATGGTGGAAAAATACGCCAGAGAAAACGGTATCTCCGAGTATGTCAACGTGCTACTGGCTATCATTCAAGTAGAAAGTGGCGGTACGGCAGAAGATGTTATGCAGAGTTCAGAAAGTCTTGGTTTACCGCCCAACTCTTTAGATACGGAAAGCTCAATCAAGCAGGGGTGTAAGTATTTTGCGTCCCTGCTTTCTTCCTGTAAAAATCAAGGTATCGACGATTTGAATGTAGCGATACAGTCCTATAACTATGGCGGTGGTTATGTGGGATATGTGGCAGGAAAAGGAAAGAAACACACCTTTAACCTTGCAGAGAGCTTCGCCCGTGAGAAATCGGGTGGAAAGAAAGTAACCTACACCAACCCGATAGCCGTTGCGAAGAACGGGGGTTGGCGGTATCAGTATGGCAATCAATTTTACGTCGAATTAGTCAATCAGTATTTAACTGTTCCGCAGGTATCGGGAGAGCTGGCACAAAAGGTCATGAATGAAGCGTTAAAATATCAAGGCTGGAAATATGTGTATGGCGGTAGCAATCCCAACACTTCTTTTGACTGTTCGGGACTGACGCAATGGTGCTATGGAAAAGCTGGTATCTCCTTACCGAGAACCGCACAAGCACAGTATGACGCAACCCAACATCTTCCACTTTCGCAGGCAAAGGCTGGGGACTTGGTATTTTCCATTCTACCTATAACGCTGGAAGTTATGTAACACACGTCGGTATTCTTGTTTCGCCGACACAGATGTACCACGCAGGCGACCCGATAGGATATGCAGACCTAAGTAGTAGTTACTGGCAACAGCACTTAATCGGTGCAGGACGAGTAAAACAATAGAAAGTGAGGATTTCATCATGTTTAGAAAGAATAAGAAACAGACAGAAACTATCAAAGAACCCAAAGAAAAAAAGGTGCGTACTTTCAAGGTAGGCACACATAAAAAATCCGTGATTGCATTGTGGGTGGTGCTTATCGCAAGCGTGAGCTTTGGGGCGTATAAGAATTTTACGGCTATCGACCAGCACACGACCCATGAAAAAGAAATCATAGAGCTTCGCTTGCAGGACACCAACGGGATAGAAAATTTTGTGAAGAACTTTGCAAAGCCCTACTACACATGGAGTAACAGCAAAGAAGCGATTGAAGCAAGGACGCAGGCAATCAGCGGTTATCTGACAAAGGAATTGCAGGACTTGAATGTGGATACCATTAGAACCGATATACCGACCAGCTCCACAGTTACAGATGTGATTGTATGGAGTATTGAACAGTCGGGAACGGACACTTTTTCTGCTACCTACGAAGTGGATCAGCAGATAAAAGAGGGAGAACAGACAAGCAATGTGAAAGCAACCTATACCGTAAAAGTCCATGTAGACGCTGACGGGGATATGGTAATCGTTCAGAACCCTACCCTTGCACCAGCAATCGAGAAATCAGATTATGAGCCTAAGACACCAGAAGCAAATGCAAGTGTAGACGCTGATACCGTCAATGACGCTACTGCATTTCTTGAAACATTCTTTAAGCTGTACCCGACAGCCACAGAAAAAGAGCTTGCCTACTATGTATCGGGAAATGTGCTTGAGCCTATCGGCAGGGACTACATTTATGCTGAACTGGTAAACCTATCTTTACAAAGGACGGGGACAATGTGAAAGTCAAAGTTGCTGTGAAATTCCTTGATAATCAGACAAAGGCTACACAAATATCGCAGTATGAACTTGTGCTACATAAGGATAGCAACTGGAAGATTGTAGGATAATAAAATATGGAAAGTTTGCTTGACATTCTTTACTTGCAGGAGTATCATAAGATTAGAAAAGGAAAGCAAACTTTCCATTTGTTCAAGAAAGGGGTATGTTGTGAAAAATACGTTTAGAAGAATTACGAAAACAAAGAGGTATTAAACAAGAAGATTTAGCGACTGCTCTTGAAGTATCTCGTCAAACAATAGGCTCTTTAGAAAATGGACGCTACAATCCCTCTATTATCTTAGCTTTTAAAATTGCAAGGTACTTTCAAATGAGTATTGAAGAAATATTTATTTATGAGGAGGAAAGCAAATGAAACATAAGATACAAAAAGTTGAATTATTTATCGGTGTAATAATCTTTTTAGGTGGTTTACTAACTTATGGTTTAGGCGTACACCAACTATTGCCCGTACCTCGTCCAGATTTGGTTGTCTATGGTACAACGCTTATTGGAATAATATTGATTTTTATGGGTTGTGATATATTCAGTAAGCCAACAAAAGAAATGCAAATATTAGAAAATGATGAAAGAAATATCGCAATTACTAATGCTTCTCTTGCGAATGCTTATAAAGTAACACTTACATTATTGGTTCTTGTATTATTTGCTCTTGTCTTTATGGGATATATGAGTAAAGTTGTGTTTTTTTCGATAGCAGGAGTTATTGCTATCGGACAAATTACATGGGTTATAACAGCTCGTTATTTAGATAAAAATACGTCTTAATTCTTCAAGTATTTTTAGTTTTTCCTTCTCCATAACTACGCCCCATTCTTTTTTTGTATAGTAATATTGTATCATTAAGAATCACAAATCACAAGTGATTTGTGATAAGTGATTTGTGATTAATATATAAAAGCCTCTTTAAAGGGCTTTTATGTTTATTTTGAAAAAGAGATAAAATCAATATATCCCTTTTCCCCAATTTTTACAACGGCATTGTAGGGCTTTTTCTCTTTGTTTTTGATTCCTTTTACCAGGGTTTCTTTTCCCTCCAGTAATTCTTTTACATTCGTTTTGGTTAGTTTTTTCTTTCTAAAATGTTCAGCTAAAGTAAACTTACATTCAGGATAATTTGAACAACCATAAAACGATTTTTTTAATACAATATTGTTGCCACACTTAGGACATTTTCCTACAAGGGGTCCCGAGCGCTTAGTGGGAATTTGTACCCCTTATCGATACAAATTCCCCGTAGGCGCTAGGGACCTCTTTAGCTTCTTGGAAGCTGTCAGTAGTATACCTAATAATTTATCTACATTCCCTTTAGTAACGTGTAACTTTCCAAATTTACAAAAGCGACTCATAGAATTATTTCCTCCCGTTAAATAATAGATAACTATTAAAAATAGACAATACTTGCTCATAAGTAACGGTACTTAAATTGTTTACTTTGGCGTGTTTCATTGCTTGATGAAACTGATTTTTAGTAAACAGTTGACGATATTCTCGATTGACCCATTTTGAAACAAAGTACGTATATAGCTTCCAATATTTATCTGGAACATCTGTGGTATGGCGGGTAAGTTTTATTAAGACACTGTTTACTTTTGGTTTAGGATGAAAGCATTCCGCTGGCAGCTTAAGCAATTGCTGAATCGAGACTTGAGTGTGCAAGAGCAACCCTAGTGTTCGGTGAATATCCAAGGTACGCTTGTAGAATCCTTCTTCAACAATCAGATAGATGTCAGACGCATGGCTTTCAAAAACCACTTTTTTAATAATTTGTGTGCTTAAATGGTAAGGAATACTCCCAACAATTTTATACCTCTGTTTGTTAGGGAATTGAAACTGTAGAATATCTTGGTGAATTAAAGTGACACGAGTATTCAGTTTTAATTTTTCTGACGATAAGTTGAATAGATGACTGTCTAATTCAATAGACGTTACCTGTTTACTTATTTTAGCCAGTTTCGTCGTTAAATGCCCTTTACCTGTTCCAATTTCGTAAACGGTATCGGTTTCTTTTAAATTCAATTGTTTTATTATTTGGTTGAGTACTTTTTCACTCGTTAAAAAGTTTTGAGAATATTTTATATTTTTGTTCATGTAATCACTCCTGAAGTGATTACATCTATAAATAAATACAGAAGTTAAACGATTTGTTTGTAATTTTAGTTATCTGTTTAAAAAGTCATAAGATTAGTCACTGGTAGGAATTAATCTAACGTATTTATTTATCTGCGTAATCACTGTTTTTAGTCTGTTTCAAAACAGTAGATGTTTTATCTACATTACGCATTTGGAATACCAACATGACGAATCCCTCCTTCTTAATTACAAATTTTTAGCATCTAATTTAACTTCAATTCCTATTATACATATAGTGGTTCAGTTGTCAAGACAAAAATCTAAGCTTTTTATAATGAACTGATATATGTAACTGGGTAGGGGAGAAAATCCCCCCTTAGGCTGCATGATCATCCAGTAACAGAATCGGATAATAGCAGGATGCCGGTGTTTGATTATTGAGTGCAGAATGACAACGTTCAAAGTTGTAAGTGTGCACATATTTACCGATTGCCTTCCGTGCTTCTCTGATATTGTTATATTGGGTCAGATATGCTTCCTCGTACTTGAAGCTTCGGAACCATCGTTCAATCATGATATTGTCAGCCCACCGGCTTTTACCATCCATGCTTTGACGGATCTGGTTCTCTTTGAGGAAATTCATGTACTCATTGCTTGTAAACTGACAGCCCTGATCTGAATTCAGGATAACAGGTTTTGCCACTATAAACGCCTTTTTTAACGCAGTTATGACCATTCTGGTATCCAGAGTATCATCGACTTCCCAGCCAACGATACAGCGGCTGTACCAGTCAATCACAGCGGTCAGATACAGAAATCCACGCTTAATGGGGATGTATGTAATGTCGATTGACCATGCCTGATTTGGACGGTCGATAACGGCGTTACGTAGCAGATACGGGCAGACTTTAGCCTGTCGCATACGTTTAGAAAGGTTCATTTTTGGATAAATTGGATCAATCCCCATTTCATTCATATAACGGCGCGTTTTCCGGCGACCAACCTGATGCCCACGCTTCTTCAGTTGAGCAGACAGTTGTCGTGCTCCCCAGGCCGGATTATCCGTGTGTAATCGATCTATGATCGATTTGCAATCCAACTCCTCCTGAGATATGGCATGCCCTTGTAATAAACACTGGTACGATTGATATCAAGAAGTGTAGCTCCTGTTTTAACTGGAAGTTCTTTAGTCTTCAAAAGGTTTTGGACTAAATTTACTCTCGTAGTCAGGTCCAAGTGTTTCTTCAGATTTTTTTTTCAACCAATCCACCTGCATGGTGAGCTGGCCAACTTTTTTCGCATATTCAGCTTTTTCCTTGCGTTCTAAAGCGAGTTTTTCTTTCAGATTATCCTCTCGTGTGTCATTAAAAACCACGGATGCTTTATCGAGGAACTCCTTCTTCCAGTTGCGGAGAAGATTCGGCTGAATATTGTTTTCGGTTGCGATTGTATTTAAGTCTTTTTCTCCTTTGAGCAGTTCAATCACTAATTCTGATTTGAATTTGGCAGAGAAATTTCTTCTTGTTCGAGACATAATAATAATCCTTCTTTCTGTAGTGTTTACAGTATATCAGATTCATTAAGAAATGTCTCTTGAAGTGTCTTAAATTACGATACCATTATACATAATAAACGAATGCTTCTGATAGAGTAATGATACACAATATCAGTTACACAGAAGCAGGAGGGTAGAAAGTGGACATGACACAAAACAAATGTTGCAGACATGGGGCAAGTTTACGTCGAAGGAGACGCAGGCGCAGAAAAATACTGCGTTCTATCATATTTTCCTGTAGTATCATAGCTGTGGCTGTATTTGTGGCTGTGGGAAGCCGTATGATAACATCCGGCGATGGCGGGACAAATAGATATGATGTTGAAGCCGGAAACAATACATATAATAATGCTGTTATAGAAAATAGCAAAATCTCTGAAAATAATAAGATACAAAATGAACAGTCAATGCTTGATGATATAATGAACAGTACCCAATATCCAAAACAGCTACAGGAGCTTGCTTTAAAGAATGAAGAGGCACTTGAGTTTGTGTATGATTATCCGACGGAACATGTGAAGGAACACACAATTGACTTGACAGAAGAAGCGTCTATGGATAGTGTTCCTTTATTTGTGCAGTGGGATAAACGCTGGGGCTATGAAAAGTATAGCGGCAATTTTTTTGCAGCAAGCGGATGCGGTCCCACTACACTTTCGATGGTAGTGGTTTATCTGACGCACAATAGGGAGGCATCACCTATTGCAGTAGCAAAGTATTCAAAGGAAGCCGGTTACAGTGTGGATGGTTCAGGAAGTTCATGGACACTTATAAGTGAAGGCTGCAGCACTACGGCGTAAAAGCAAAGACAGTGGCGCTGGATGAGAGCAGAATGAAGGTAGAGCTTGATGCAGGACATCCTATTGTGGTAAATGTAGGACCGGGAGATTTTACCGATACAGGACATTTTATGGTTATAACAGGCTATGATGATGAAGGATTTTCAATAAATGATCCAAACAGCATTGAAAAAAGTGGCAAAAGGTGGTTATTCAAAAATATATCATCTCAGATTAGAGCTGTCTGGAGTATGTATGTGTGAGAATGTATTTGTATAAGTGTCGGTAAAACATCCTATTATTGAGTTAAATAACAGGGTGTTTTTTACAACTATAACACATCTTTATGCTATAATAATTCTATCATAATCATAGAAGAGGAGCAGCTTATGACCAGTATTCTCATAGTGGAAGATGACAACGACATAAATAATTTAATATGCAACACCCTGAAGGCAGAGGGATATCAATGCGAAAGAGCGTTTGATGGAAAGGAAGGGGCGGACAAAATTGAGCAGAACAGATATGATCTGCTGCTGCTTGATATTATGCTTCCTGAGATAAATGGTTATGAATTGCTTGACTATGTCAGGGGAATTGGGGATACTCCGGTCATAATAATATCTGCTATGGGACAGGTGGATGAAAGGATACGCGGGCTTCGTATGGGCGCGGATGATTACATATGCAAACCATTTCAGATAGGGGAGCTGCTTGCGAGAGTGGAAACCGTATTAAGGCGCACTCAGCGTATGGCAGAGCGTCTGGAAATAGAGGATGTAGCTATAGATCCTAAATCACGTACAGTGACAAAGGCAGGTGAGCAGGTAGAGCTCACAGTAAAGGAATTTGATCTGTTGTATGAGCTTATGAAGAATAAGAATGTTGCACTCAGCAGGCGCAGGCTTTATGAACTTGTATGGCAGGAGGAGTATACCGGGGAGACAAGGACACTGGACTCACATGTACAAAGACTAAGGAAAAAGCTTGACTGGAATGAAAAGATTGTCACAGTTTTCAGGATTGGCTATCGTCTGGAGGTTCGCGGATGAAATTTTTCTATAAAATGTTTCTTGGAATGACAGTGATACTGGCTGTTGCCCTTGGAATGATAGAATATGTGACTCTATCATACTCACTGGAGCATGCAGTGAAAAGGGAGCAGGACAGTGCACTTTCACAGCATCAGATGATAAAATACTCGATTGAAACGGTAATCCTTAATATGAAGAGTGAGGATGTGGATAAGGAGCTTACAGATATGATGTCGCAGTCGGCAAAATCCATTGTTGGAGATGAAGGAGGAATGTATCTTGCTGCTGATGATGGAAAAAGGATATATGCCAATTCATGTAATTATGAGCAAAAGGATATAAAGGTAAAGGATGGTACGCTTACATACAGTATAGTGTCAAAAGAGAATTCTAAAGATACCGGTGAAAAGCAAAGCAGCAGATATATCCATGTCAAAAGCAGCTTTAAACTGAATGATAACAGGTATATTCTGATAACGGAAAGTGATATTACACCGGTTTTCGATGAGTCAAAGGAGCTTAGGTATAGATGCAGCATGTACTACATTGTTATACTTGCTGTTGGTATGATGGTCATATTGATACTTTCCTGGATGATTACAAAGCCTCTTGCCGGATTAACAGCCACCACCAAAAAATTTGCAGATGGCGATTACACGGCAAGAAGTGATGTGAAGACAAAGGATGAAATAGGTGAGCTTGCAAAGGCTTTCAACGAGCTTGCGAAAAACCTTGAAAGCAAAGTTTATGAACTTCAGATGGCGGCAAAGAAGCAGGAGGATTTTACTGCAAACTTCGCACATGAGCTCAAAACCCCAATGACATCAATTATAGGATATGCCGATACACTGTATCAGAAAAAAATGTCTGAGGATGAGGTGCACAGTGCTGCCGGAGTCATACTGAATGAGGGCATGAGGCTTGAAGCATTATCATTTAAGCTGCTGGAGCTTATCACTCTTGATAAAAATGATTTCAGACTTGAAGAAACAAGAATATCTGAGATTATAGCAGACTGTGTGGAAACCGCACATGAAGCGGCAAGAAAGCATAATACAGAAATTGTGTACAGTGCGGATGAGGCATGGGTGTGGCTGGAATATGATCTGTTTAAGACCATGCTTCTTAATCTTATAGACAATGCAGTGAAATCAGGAGGCAGCAAGGTAGATGTATCAGGCAGACTTATTTCGCACAGTATTTATCGTATTGCAGTTTCGGACAATGGAAGAGGAATACCGCCTGAGGATATAGAGAGAATTACGGAGGCTTTTTATATGGTTGACAAGTCGAGGTCAAGAAGTGAGCATGGAGCAGGGCTTGGGCTTGCACTTGTATCAAGGATTGCTAAGCTGCATGATACAAAAATCCATTATGAGAGTGAGTCAGGTAAAGGAACCAGGGTGTATTTTGACATGAAAGCGGGGGCATTGGATGAGAAGTAAGCATTTATCAGTGCGCAAATGTATTGATAAAAAACAGGATAAAATCAAGGGAATAGTGTGTATATGCATTATTCTGGCAGTTGTATGTGCCGGAAATATGATACCAAATTTTCTGATTTCACTTAAAGCAGCAAAAATTGCCAAAACGAGTACTACGATAAGCAACGCAGATATAAGCCCCTACAGCAGCTCTATTTCAGCTGAAGAGAGGCTTACTAAGATGATGTCTCTGATGCAGGACAATGTAAATGAGCTGTGGAATGGGAAATATAGTGAGAAAAGGGAACCGTTGGATACTGAGATTCCGGTGGGACAGGCTTATACGGCTATTCAGACTTTTCTGAAGGGTGCCTGTGAGCTGCAGAAGCAGTCAGGTATTATGCAGATGCTCGGTGAAGACGATATAGTTATGCTCCAAAGCCTTGAAAGTAACTATTCAAAGGATACAGACAGCGAAATAGAACAGACATATGAGGCAGCTCCTTGGCAATATGGTGCAGGAGTTGCTTTGGATGATAGCTTTGACAACTCAATATCAGATTGTTTTGTAACATCGGATATAAGCAAGGAATTGTCGGCGTGGGTATTTATAATATCATTTGAAGATACGAGAATGCTGGCCGCTGTTGATGCGGTGCTTGGAGTACCGTTTTATATTACATATTATTGTGCAGATGTGGATAGTCCTAAGGCACAGGCTGCAGTGATGAGAGATTTATATGCAAAGACATATGGCAGTGATTATTCTATGGGTGATCCAAAAGAGTCTGAATCAAAAATAGATTCTTCCTTTGAGACAAATATAATAGAGAATTTTTATTATGGGAATAATTATACGCAAGGGGATGATGAATATACCGGTTTTGAACCTTATGTATACTCTTGTTCATCGGACAAGCTGCAGATGGAATATCAGGTTATTACAGGAATCCAAAGATTTGAAAAAAAGGGAAAGCAAGTGTCATCATATAATTCGCGTATTAATATATGTCTGTACTAACCGGACTAAAAAGCTCTCTGTGCAATGCACGGGAGCTTTTTAAATTGCATGCAAGCATCAATGATGCCTTTTGACCCTCATTTCATAATAATTATAACAGTATCATTTAGTGCATGATTTGTATAATTTATTACATTGCTTTTTGCAAGGTCAAGTTGGTAGATGTTATGAATGAAAAAATGTATTATAATAATACATAAATATAGAGGAAGTAGAGGCAAGATATGACATTTGCTGATGCCATTGTTTGCAAAAATGTATCAGGGATTTGAATTCTCAAATTTTCATCAGTGTTTTACTGAGTCGTGGAGATATATTTTTAAATTCCATTACTGGGGATTTTGTTGATAGCGTTGTTATGTTTGTTTACAGGAATAGTATTATTTTTAATGAAGAGATATAAGGGCACATCGTAAGATGGAAGTACCAGAGACACAGGGGAACGGCAGGAAGTACAAAGGCAAAGCTCGTTGCAGAAGCTGATACAAATGTAAGTTCGTGAGGGAGCATTGGAACATTTTACAACTATGACACAAGTATGCAACATAATAAATAAACGAATGCTTCTGAATATAGTAATGATACATAATATCAGTTACAAAGAAGCAGGAGGATGTATGTGTGAAAATATATATGATTAATATTTCTTTAATTTTGTCAGTATACTATTTACATAGTACAAATAGTAATGTACCTTAAAAAAGTACAGGACGGTACAAATAATCAGAAAGAGATATGATAACAATGAAGAAGAAATTAATCACAATAATAATTGGAATGATGCTTTGTGCAGGACTTTTTGGAGGCTGTGGAAATAAGAATATAAGCAAGGATAATATTGAAACGGATACTACCGATGAATCAAAACAGCAGGATTCAGATAAAAAACAGGAGCTGCCAACTGCAACATATATGGGTGGAAGCAATACCATTAATGAGGTGTGCAGAGAGCTTGATTCAGCCGGAGCATCGCATGTAGATACCTTTAAAGAATGGGTAACTGATTTTGCGGATTCAGCTGGGAAGAATGCAAAGCTGAAGGATACCTGGGCGGATGCGAATAAAATGAAAGCAGATACCGGTAAATGTATGGATGGCTGGGAGGCAAAGCATGACTATTCAGATGCCGATTGCAGAATGACAGCTTTTCTTTTGCTGGATGGGTTGCTTCACGCACAGTCAGTGGAAGATAGCTATAGCGGCACGTATTTAATGTTTGATACACAAGCAATAGATAATGTAGACAGATATGAAATCATAAGGCAGAATAAGGAAATGTTTACTACATTATACGGAGAAAAGAGTATTACGGATGATAAACATCCTGAAAAGACATTCTCTGACAACTGGAAGAAGTATGGATTTCAAATAGACAGTGACCGTATATCACTTATTAGCATAGCAATATATGATCCGGATTCTGATGCGATTTTCGTAGGGCATACAGGCCTATTGATAAAGTACAGTGACTATTATCTGTTTGTAGAAAAAATAGCATTTGAGCAGCCATATCAGGCAACAAAGGTAAGCAACATGGATGAATTGTTAGATATCCTTTCTCTGAGACCTGAGTATTTCGGAGAAGAAAAAGAAGCAGGACCATTTGTATATAATAATGGAGACTATGTTGGAACGTTAAAGAAATAGTATATTTGACTAAAAAGCTCTCTGTGCAATGCACAGGAGCTTTTTTATATGTAGACCTCTATTTATTTGTGTTGTCTGCATCAATTACAGACTGAATCTGCTTCATAAGGGCATCATAGTTGTCCTTGTTATCAATTCCGCCGAGCATTGGTTCGCCTACAATATTGCCATTTCTGTCAACAAGTATAGTTGTTGGAAATGCCATGATTTCTGAGGCATATTTACCGGCAGCGCTAGAGGAGTCAATTGACAGATTACGATATTTGACACCCTGGCTTTCAAGAACAGAGGCAGCCTCTTTGATTGCTGTTTTATTGCCATCGAAGGTCTCAGTGTTGATGCCAACAACTTCTCCGCCCATTGATTTGATAGCATCATTTAATTCGTTAAGCTTGGATAACTCAGCGACGCATGGTTTGCAGCCGGTAAACCAGAAATTGACGACTGTTACTGCATTACCGGAAAACAGGCTGTCATCCACCTTATTGCCATCAAAATCCTCACCGGAAAAATCACTGAATACAGATGAGGCTTTAGAGCTGTCCTTCTTGTTATCGTCTGATGATTTATTTTTGTTTTCAAGATCTGCTATCTGTTCCTCGATTTTTCGTATGGTTTCAATATCCTCATTAAGTGTTTTAAGTTCATCGTCTGTGAATGAATCCTTGTTTGATTCTACGGTACCGGCAAGATAATCAGCATAATTTCCGTTTGGATCGGCGTCACTTTTGTTCATCATGCCAAATGCCTTGTTCCACACATCAGCGTGATCTGCAAAAAGCTGATTTTCCTGCTGATATAAATCATCAAGCCTGGAATCTGATTTGCCGGATGCTTCTGAGCCGGCTTCAGTCTGAGTGTTCTTAGAATCTGTTGTGGAAGCTTGCTTTCCACCGCATGCTGTAAGTGATAATGCTATGCAGAGTGTAAAAATAGAAATAAATGATAATTTGTTTTTCATGAGTAATTTCTCCTTTAAAAATGGTAGTAAATTTAAAAATAATAGTAAAATGTTAAATAGTTATCAGTCATCATTTTTGTGACATGATTTTCCCATAAACCGGTAGCAGATGGCGTCCTTCGGACAGGCCTTTATGCAGGCACCGCAGCGTATGCACTCGGGGTGATCCGGTGTCTTACACACATCCACATCCATCTTACATGCCTTTGAGCATTGACCGCATCCGACACATTTGCTGCTGTCAACAGTAATTTTGAGAAGACTGACCTTATTAAATAATGAGTAGATTGCTCCAAGAGGACAAATCCATTTACAGAAGGGTCTGTAAAATAAAATACTTAGCACAATCACTGTAATTAAAATGATGCATTTGAAGGAAAAAAGCTTTCCCAGCGCCGAACGGATAGCGGCATTTCCAATAGATAGCGGTATAGCACCTTCCAAAACACCCTGAGGACAGATGTATTTGCAGAAGAATGGGTCTCCCATTCCTATGGAGTTCGTCATAATCATCGGAAGAAGTATAACGAAAACAATAAGAATTACATATTTTAGGTACCTAAGAGGCTTTAGTTTAGCTGTGGAAAGTTTCTTTCCGGGGATTTTATGAAGTAAATCCTGAAACCATCCGAATGGGCACAAAAAACCACATATAAATCTGCCGAGGGTCACACCGAGTAAAATAAAAAATCCGGTTATGTAGTATGAAAACTTAAATTTTGATGATCCGACGACTGCCTGAAATGCCCCTATTGGACATGCACCTGTCGCGGCAGGGCAGGAGTAGCAGTTTAATCCGGGTACGCATACTGTTTTCGCATTGCCCTGATATATTTTACCCTTAAATAAATTTGGAATATGAATATTGGTCAGCAGCGTTGCTGCGGCCTGTATCCAGCCACGTATTTTTGCCAGTTTTCTTGATAGTAATTTCTTTTCTTTATCCAATTCCGACACACTCCAGACATAGTTTTATTGCTTTACCAAGCACTGTAGCCGCCTCACCTCTGACTGCACCATAGCTTATCATGGATACACCAAGGATAAGCAGAATGATTTGACATGTTTTTTGGTATTTCAACATAATGTTGCTCCTTTTTGTTGTATTGTTGACCAGCTGACTTTGGTATTATACAATATAGGTTGTAAAATTATTGTTAAGAAGCAGGAGAACATTTTGAGATTATTAATTGTTGAGGATGAGAAACAAATATGTGATATGGTTGCAAAGAGTCTGTATGCTGCCGGTTATGAGGTGGATACCTGTTATGATGGGAAAGAGGCTCTTGAATGTATACTGTCGGAGAATTATGATCTGATAGTTTTGGATTTGAATTTGCCGGGGATGGATGGCATGGAGCTTCTTAAGGAGCTTAGAAAATACAATGATGAAACTAAGGTTTTGATATTATCTGCAAGAGGTCAGATTGCTGATAAGGTAGAGGGACTGGATGCAGGAGCAAATGATTACATGGAAAAACCATTCCATCTGCAGGAGCTTGAGGCACGTATCAGAAGCCTGACAAGAAGGAAATTTGTACAGAATGATATATGTCTTAAATGCGGAGAAATAAAGTTTGATACGATTAAACGCGAGGCATATGCAAAGGGAGAGCCGGTTTCACTGACAAGAAAAGAGAATGGTATTTTGGAATATTTACTTATCAATATAGGCAGACCGGTTAGCAGGAGGAGCTGATAGAGCATGTGTGGGATGCCACGGCAGACAGCTTTAGCGGAGCAATCAGGTACATATGTCTTCACTTAGAAAAAAGCTTAAGGCGAAGCTGGGATATGATCCCATTTTGAACAAGGTAGGTGAAGGCTATAAAATACGGGAGGAGTCTGACAGATGAAAAGAATGTCGTTACAATGGAGACTTACGTGCATTACTGCATTGTGTATTGCTATTATATGTGGCTGCCTGACTATGTTTGTCTATAAAAATGGTGTGCATTACATCGATTCTCTGCAGGATGCGGTAGAGTCACAGGGGGATGAAAAAGGAAACAAATCAGATGAAATATATATCAGCATACCGGACGATAAGTGGGATGAGTTTGCGGATGAATTTTCGGTTCAGGTGTACAATAATAAGGCCGACTATAAAAGAAACAGTCTGATAATCACGGTTTTGCTGGCGCTTTTGGGAGGTGTCGTCACTTATTTTATAAGCGGGCATGCACTCAGACCAATCAGGGAGTTTTCAGATAAAATTGAAGAGGTACAGGCTCAGAATCTGTCTGATTCAAGAATAGAGGAAAACAATGTTAAGGAACTGAACCAGCTGGGTATTTCTTATAATAAGATGCTTGAGCGTCTGTCGGAAGCATTTGAGATACAGAGACAGTTTACTGCAAATGCAGCACATGAGCTGCGAACTCCATTAGCGTTAATGCAGGTACAGCTTGATTTATATAATTCTGCCTCTCACCCGGGAAATGATACAGACACTTTGCAGACCATAAAAATGGTTACGGAGCAAAATGATAAATTAAACAGGATGGTAAAGACTCTTCTTGACATGAGTGAGCTTCAGACGGTGGGAAGGGATGATAAAATTATATTGGATGCTATTGTTGAAGAGGTTTTGGCAGACCTTGAGCCTCTTGCCGTGGAAAAGAATATAAAGCTGATTGGAAAATGTGAGGATGCCACTATGATAGGCAGTGATATCCTTATTTACAGGCTTGTATACAATCTGGTTGAGAATGCCATCAAATATAATCATCCGCTCGGACAGGTTACAGTAACAGCATATCAGAGAAACAAGCATGTTTATCTGTCTGTAGAAGATACGGGAAGCGGAATACCAAAGGAGCTTAGGGAGAGAGTGTTCGAGCCATTCTTCCGTGTGGATAAATCCAGAAGCCGGGAGCTGGGCGGCGTAGGACTCGGACTTGCTCTTGTCCGTGAAATCGTTAGAGTACATGATGGCAGTATTTGTATTAAATCAGGCAAGACCGGGGGAACGATTTTCGAGGTGACTTTTGCACAGTGTTCAATGTAGCGTTTCATTTTACACTTTTGTCAACGCTATTAAAACAGATTTCTTAATAGATTTTTTAACGGCAAAAATATAATAATTTAGATTAAAATATACTGATGTTTTTGCCGGTGATGTGGTATACTATATAATAGATTAACGAGGTTATTTAATATAATTTATGGCGGAGGATAATAGATGCGATATCTTTCAGTTGCTGAAATAGCAAAAAAATGGAATATGTCAGAGCGCAGTGTTAGAAATTACTGTGCTAAGGGGCGTGTGAACGGTGCATTTCTTACTGGTAAGACATGGAACCTTCCTGAAAACGCAGAGAAACCGGAGCGCATTAACAAAAGAAAAGAAGAACCGATTACGCTGTTGGATATTCTGAAAGAGCAAAAGGCAAGTAAATATTCCGGTGGAATATACCATAAGACACAGATTGATTTGACATACAACTCCAACCATATGGAAGGAAGCCGTCTGACACATGATCAAACCAGATATATCTTTGAAACCAATACTATTGGCGTAGAAAAAGAAGTGCTGAATGTGGATGATGTGATTGAAACGGCAAATCACTTTCGGTGTATCGACATGATTATTGATCATGCAAAAGCAGCTTTGACGGAGAAATTCATCAAAGAACTTCACTTGGTTTTGAAGAATGGCACCAGCGATTCCAGAAAAGATTGGTTTGCTGTTGGTGATTATAAGAAACTTCCGAATGAAGTCGGTGGCAGGGATACAGCCCTTCCGGAAGAAGTTGCCGATAAAATGAAGCATTGCTGGCGGAATACAATGCCAAAGAAAAAAAGAATTTTGAGGATATTCTGGACTTTCATGTGAAGTTTGAACGGATTCACCCGTTCCAGGACGGAAACGGTCGTGTGGGCAGATTGACTATGTTTAAAGAGTGTCTAAAATACAATATTGTTCCGTTTATCATTGAGGATAATTTGAAAATGTTCTATTATCGTGGATTGAAGGAATGGGACAACGAAAAAGGATATCTGACAGATACCTGCCTGACCGCGCAGGACAAGTATAAAGCGTATTTGGATTATTTTAGGATTAAGTATTAATAAATGCTTTTAAAGAATGCTTATATGGATTTTGAAAAACTTGAATATTCACAAAAAATCTGGCTGAAGGATACAGGATGATGTTGTCAGGTGATGATAAATATAGAAAATAATTAACGGAATATAAAAGAAGCATTGACAAAATAAAATGAACGATGTATATTTCCGATATGAACATTGTTCATTTAATGAAATAGCTAAATGACATTACATTGAAAAGGAGTGAATTCGTGAACCATCTTGCAACTTCAAAGAAGACATATTAGCTGCAAGCAGAGAGCTAATCAAAGAAAACGGTTGGACTGCTGTAAGCATACGAGCTGTTGCATCCCGATGTTCTGTTTCGGCGGGGACAATCTACAATTACTATGAATCCAAGGCCGATTTGCTTGGGGATACAATTGAGAGTATTTGGCGTGAAATCTTTTTTAACCCTGAGGATGAGCAGGCATTTAACGATGTTGCTGCCTGTATCTCATGGATTTATAAAAGACTGGAATATGGAAATGAGCAATTTCCGGGCTTCTTTTCTCTGCATTCGCTTGGATTTATGAAGGATGAAAAACGGATGGAAAAAGAAAATGCTGCAGACATGGGGGCATATTCTTAATGGATTGTGTGATATATTAAAGAATGATCCTAAGATTCGTCCAGATGTATTTGATGAACAATTCACGAAAAAACAGTTTGCAGATATATTATTTTCTTTAATATTGGTATCAATGATTCGTCAGGATTATAATCCGTCTTCGATATTGATGTTGATTAACAAAACATTATATTAAAATTCTCCCACATTAGAGTGTGGGAAAATTTTTGAAACAAAATGAACAATGTTCACTTATACGTTTAAAGATGTATCTAAGTAGTAGAAAGGATTTTTATTATGCAGGCAATTGTAGAAACTTTATTTGATACCGTATATTTGTTTTCGGTAATCACAATCGGAATTTTAATGATTCGAAAAAGCAAAGGAAACCGTCAGTTTACCATGTTTGGAATTATGGCAGTTATTTTAGGAGGTGGAGATGCATTTCATCTGGTTCCTCGTGCAACAGCGCTTTGTACAACAGGTCTTGAGACTTACTGTACAGCTTGGGTTAGGCAAGTGGATAACCTCTATCACTATGACTATTTTTTATGTTGTTCTCTATCATATATGGCGTGAGCGTTATCAGATTAAAGGCTATAAAGCAGCTACAGCAGCTATTTATGGTCTTGCAGGATTAAGAATTGTTCTGTGTATGATGCCTCAGAATGCCTGGCTCGGTGCAGATGCTCCGCTTTCATGGGGAATCTACCGAAATATTCCGTTTGCACTGATGGGATTATTTATCATAGTTTTATTCTATAAAAGTGCAAAAGAAAATAATGATAGCTCTTTTCGTTGGATGTGGCTGACAATCGTCCTGAGCTTTGCATTCTATATTCCGGTTGTACTGCTGGCTGATGTAATTCCGATGATCGGCATGCTGATGATTCCAAAAACCTGTGCATATGTTTGGACAGTATTAATTGGCTACAAGGCAATGAAAAAATGACTGAGCCGTTTTTTAGTAGTTTTATTGTAACACAGAACAAAATATGATTTTGATGCATTATATGATGATGTGAAAGCTCCTAATAAGCATAAAAAGATAATGGTCAATTTTATGTAGGATAATGCTGATTCAGAGATTTATTCCAATGAATTGAAAAAACAAGCTGGATTTGGCAAGGATGGAGAAAAAGGATTTGATGGTGCAATAACGAATCTTATGATGCAGACATATCTGTGCAACTGCGATTTTAAGATATGCATGAGATGTATCCGAAGGCGACGGATAAGCAGATAAGGAAGATATTAAAGTAATACAGGTACATATATAGCGATGAAGGAATATTAAACAATGTATTTGAATAGTACATAAAAATAACCATATTGAATACAATCTAAATAAAGATAATTTATGATTGACTTTCTTAGTTATATCAGTTATATTATCTTTAGTGATCAGATTGCAGAAACTTGAGAAGCCTGCGATCGGGGGAGGGTGCCGAGGCCCCTCTCCTTTTTTTATTTGGAACATTTTGCAGCGAGGTACATATGAGCAAACCGTTTATTACATATACCGCACAGGTTGAAAAATTGAAAAATGAAAAAATCTAGTTATTACAGATGATGACTTTGCGGTAGAATCCTTGCAAAATATCAGTTACTATGCACTAATTGGCGGATACAAGCATCCTTTTATTGATATTCATACCCGCAAATATATTAATGAAGCATGTTTTGAAGATATAGTTGCTCTTTATGAATTTGATGAAGAGTTACGTGGAATATTCTTTAAATATTTATGTCGTGTAGAAAGAAAAATGCGTTCGTCCATTTCTTATCACTTCTGTAAAAAACATGGAGAACGTCAAGAAGAATATCTTAACTCCAATAATTACGGCAATATTCCAAAAAATAAAAATGGAATTACTAAATTAATCAAAATGCTAGATATGATGGCTAATAAAAATAAGGATCATGAATATCTTGTTTATCAGCGTAATAAATATCATAATATTCCGTTATGGGTGATTATGAATACCCTTACTTTTGGTCAGATATCTAAAATGTTTGAATTCTTACCTCAAAATATGCAAGGAGCAATTTGTCAGGATTTTGGAAATATCAAGAAAAATGAAATGATAAAATATTTAAAGGTATTAACACTGTACAGAAATGTATGTGCTCATAACGAAAGGTTGTTTTCATATCACACATATATTGACATTCCAGATACATTGTTACATAAAAAATTAGGAATTTCTAAAAACGGTTCAAAATATATATATGGTAAAAATGACTTGTTTAGTGTAGTCATTACTTTTCGTTATCTACTTCCAAAGACTGATTTTTTACTGTTTAAAAAGCAATTATGGCATATTTTTGACAGATATCAAAAGCAGAATTTAAATTTGAAGTTGAATGATCTTTTTGAATATATGGGATTTCCGTGTAATTGGAAAGAGATAACAAAATTTCGCAAAATATAAGTGGAGATATGAGTAAAAATATTTCCTCTAATATTTAAAGCTATTATATTTTTAGCGTTTTCTTCGAACTATTCAACTCATCCACACAATTAAACAAAAAAAATCTCATATTAAATTTTTTCATAGACCAGGCGAGTACACTTCACATGTACCGGCTTCCCCTTTGTAATGGAAAAAGTATTGCAGTAAAGTAAATAAAGTGGAGAGCTTTCTGTTATAAAGAAAGTTGAATTCGACAGAAGAGTAAAAGTGACAAATTACATTGAAGTAGGAAGTGAAAACATGCAGTTAGGATGGATAGATTTTTCAAAAGAAGACCGGCAGAAGCCTTTTATAAGGGTCTTGGCTTTCAGTATATAAGTACAGAGAACATTTTTTATGAGGTTGTAGGACACAGAAACTTCAAAATGTATGAGTATATTCTACATGAATGATAAAAACAGGAGAATTGGCATTTACAGGGCAAATCAAATTCGGTATAAAGCGGTTTGATTTGCCCTCGTTTTTTACTTCGATATTGCAGGGCGTCACTCTACAGACACGCAGTATGAACAAGTCTATAATTCCTTGATTTTTTCATTCATTTTTCTGACATCATTGCGATAGTGAAGCATGAAGCCTCCCCAAATTATAAATGCCAAAGCTATTTGAAATATGGCTGCAATAATTCCGTGAAGGATAGAACTTGTTCCTCCTATCCATCCGACAGTATATGCGACGATTGTATAAATAACACAGCCTGTTCCCATGTGGATAATTATTTTAAATGGCATTGGAAGACTGTCTTTGTGATAAATCATGGTCGGAAGTCCAAAACCCAGACCTACAATTATGCATCCGATAACCATTTTGGAAAATTGGTAATTATCTAAACTGAAATTACCGTCATAGGCGATGTCAAATACCATTCCTGTAACGCAGAAAACGGTTAATGCTATACCAATGCTTGTTATAGTGCTTTTAATCAAATCTTTCATAGTTTCTCTCATTTTTGTCCTCCTATAATCCCAGATATTTTTTAAACTCAGGCAGATATTTTCTTGATACGTAATCCTTACATCCGTTTTTTAGTTTCAAAAGAAGAGTGCCGCTAAAACCAGCCTCGACATTGCTCATGTAAGACAGATTGACCAAAGTTGATTTAGAAATTTGCATAAATCCGGCACCAAGCTGCTGTTGCATTTCGTACAGTCTTTTTCGGGAACGGTAGCGGTGTTCTTTGCCATAAATAATAGTATCCTTGTTTTCTACCCTTACCATGTATATTTCTTTTGGCTGTAAAATGACAATATCATTTTCGTTTTTAAAAGCTGTAATGGGGCTTTCATTTGAACCGAATATATCAAGGGTACGCTGGATGCTGTCAGTGATTTTATCTGCATATATGATGGCATATGGTTCGCTGTATTCAGGAGAAAGTTCTATACTTACCTTCATGTAAAATCCTCCTTTCTTTTTGGTGAGTTAATCATACAATATTTCATATATAATGTCTCGCATTTGGATGTAAGTGGTGAAAAAACATGTGTAAGATGCGTTAAAGAGTATACAAAAGTATGCGGATTAAAATATCAGGATAAATTGCAGGTTCAGATTGATTATTGTACAGAACTTAATGGCAATGAAGATGGCAAGGCAAAATAAACAGTTATGTAAGAAGCAAAATCAATGAGTAAAAGCAGATACCATAATTACCGCTGATGCAGTATACTTATCCTTACCGGTCCGTTATTGTGCTTTATCAGGTGTCTGTATATCACAATCACTGCGATTATGAAGCAGCCAATCTGGATTGAGGCTGTTTTTATAGTCAAAAGGACATTGAATGCAAAAAACCCAAATGTCAGAATAGATCTGAGCGAATGTGGATTTATTATTACTACAACTGAAAAAAATATAAAGAAAAATGCTAGATAGACAGCCGGATGCAATTCCGGAAACAGGCCCAAAAGGACTCCGAAGGAGGCGGTAATAGCTTTACCGCCTTTTTGTTTTTGTAAAAAAGGAAATGCATGTCCAAAGACAGGTGCAACTAAAACAGGTACAAACAGAATTGAGTTTATATCTAAGAATTTCTGACCAAGATACACCGGGATAAATCCCTTTGCAAGCTCACATATGAGTGATAGTATTCCGCATAAAAAGCCACCATACATAAATGCGTTGCTCACACCAGGATTGTGGTCATCGGGAAGTGTGCAGATATCAATGTTTTTTAATAGTTTTGGTATCCAGTAAGCAAAAAGAGTGCTTCCGAGTACGAAGCCTAAGAGTGTAAATAAAAAATATGGCATGATAATTTCCTTATAGTTTTATAGTTACATGGTTTTATAGTTAGTCAGTTGTATCAGTGTGAGCCAGTTCTTCAAGCAGACCAACAATCTGTATGGCAGCATAGGGCTTTCGCTCACGGCGCTGTGCACGTATCATTTCTGCATTTAGCTCTTTATTTTCTATCATTATTTTCCCAAGCTCAATCTGCTTTGACAGACGCTTTGATGAGACAGAAAGATGACGTTTTTTGAAAAATGCAACATTTGCTGCCTCGCATCCGGGGATTGGAGCAGTGTGTACAATCGGTATATTTTTTACCAGTGCCTCAGTTGATGTGAGGCCGCCGGGCTTTGTATAAATTACATCACAGGCATCCATAAAAAGTGAAACCTGATTGGTGTAGCCTATTACGTGTACACGTTTGTTGAACTTGAACTCATTTTGCAGTATGCGTTTTATTTTAGTATTGTTGCCGCAAATGATTACAATATGCTCATTATTATGGCATCTTATTGCAAGCTCTGCGGCAAAGACAGCAAGCTTGCCAAAACCCATGCTGCCACTCATCACAAGAAAGATAGGCACATCGGATGGCAGATGTAATATTGTTCTTGCAGCAGCTTTAGCAGTCCTTGTACAGAAGGCCTGTCGTACCGGAATGCCTAATGGCAGCAGCTTGTTTTCAGGAATACCACGTTTTGCAAATTCATCGGTCAGATCATCGTGTGGAATAACATAATAATCCATATTTGTCTCTTCCCAGAATGGGATACAGGTGTAGTCGGTTCCTACAGCGACGGCAGGGATATGAAGCAGATTTTTTCGCTTCATGCAGCTCAGGGTCTCAGCAGGGTACAGATGAGGTGTGACGACAGCATCAAAGCCGTTTGATTCAATGTATGCTGATAGCTTTTTACAAAGCAGGGCATTGGCAAAATAGACAGGGGATTTACGTTTATCACTCGATATCAGCATGCCAACCTTATAGAGTAGTCCGAAGAAAAACGGAATATGCTTTACAATGCCTATATATGCTCCTGATACTGCGTGCGATGTTCCTTTACCCGATAAGAGAAACATATCTATCATTGTCACAGAATGTCCTTTATGCTCTGCCGCTTCTTTTATAGCTTTACCGGCACTGTTGTGTCCCTCGCCGGTGTCACAGGATAAAATAAGAATTTTCAAACCGTTTAATTCCTTCCCAAATAAAATATGCGATAAGTGTACCATAATTTTTTAAAATAATCTACAGTGCAATAAAAGGTTGACATATCTAAGTTCAAAGCTTATTGTGGTAGCTGGAATGTACAAAATAGTATAATTATAAACTACAGATTACTGATATGACGGAGGCTTAATTTGAGATGGAAAATTTAATGTTTTGTCTAAATGCCACAGGACCTATTTTTCTGATGATGGTGTTTGGACTTTTTCTTCGCAAAGTGGGAATTTTGGACGAAGACTTTGCAAACAGGATGAATAAGTTTGTGTTTAAGATTCCTTTACCATTTTTGCTGTTTAGTGATCTTGCAGCAGTTGATTTTTCAAAGGTTTGGAACATTAAGTTATAGTATTCTGTTTTGTGGTTACGCTGATAAGCATTACAATATCAACACTTGTTTCCTGTTTGTGGAGGGATAAATCCATACGGGGCGAGTTTATACAGGCCTCATACAGAAGCAGTGCGGCACTGCTTGGAATAGCTTTTATCCAGAATATCTATGGAAACGCAGGCATGGCACCTGTCATGATTATAGGAAGTGTGCCGCTTTACAATGTGATGGCGGTTATAGTACTTTCATTTTTTAAGCCGGGGCAAAATGGCATAGACATGGCAGTGCTCAAAAAGACATTTAAGGGAATAGTGACCAATCCTATTATTTTAGGAATTGTTGCAGGACTTCTGTGGTCAGCTATAGTCTGCCGTTTGCGGGAATACCGGCAAAGGCTGTGACGAGCATTGGCAATATGGCAACGCTATGGGCTTATGGCTATGGGTGCCACATTTGATTTGAAAAAAGCATCAGCAAAGGCAAAGCCGGCATTTGCAGCCACATTTATCAAGCTTGTAGGCTTTGTGGCAGTATTTCTTCCTATTGCGGTAGCCTTCGGGTTCAGGGACAGTGAGCTTATTGCAATTCTTGTGATGCTTGGCTCAGCAACTACAGTGAGCTGCTTTGTGATGGCAAGGAACATGGGGCATGAGGGCATCATTTCATCGACCACGATAATGCTCACGACACTGCTCAGTTCGTTTACGCTGACACTCTGGCTTTATATAATTAAAAGTCTGGGGCTTGTATAAAATGGAAGAACATAACTGTTGATTTGGTGGATAATTCCTCTTTACTTTAGCGTGATAATTTGCTAATATGTTAAAAGGTTGTAGTTATTGGATGATTTTGAATAATTACAATGATTATTTAACATATGGAGGAAATGAGCATGAGAAGAGGATTAGCACTTCTTTTGACAGCAACTTTAGCACTTTCAATGACTGCCTGTGGTGGCAGCAAGGGTGCAGGAACACAAAAAGGCGAAAAGGGCGATGGCATAACCTACGCAGTTGAGGCAGGCTCAGCTGGAGAGGCTGTGGCAAAGGAAAAGGGCTTTAATTACAATGCGGTTTCATCACAGGCTGATGCACTTATGGAGGTTAAATCAGGCACTTCTGATGCAGCAATCATAGACCTTTTAATGGCTGGAGCCATGATAGGAGAGGGCACAAGCTACCCTGATTTAGTACATACAACAGAGCTTACATCAGAGAAGTATGGTGTCGGATGCCGTAAGGGCTCTGATCTTGCTTCATATATCAACAGTGTATTCGCAGATTCATATGCTGATGGCAGTGCGCAGGAGATTGCAAAGAAATACGGAGTACAGGATTCACTTCTTGAGCAGGAGCCTTGCGAGTTCAAGCAGTCTGAAAGCGACAGTGATGTGGATTATATCAAGTCACAGGGCAAGATGATTGTCGGTATCACAGAGTTTGAGCCTATGGATTACAAGGATAAGGATGACAAATGGATTGGCTTTGATGCAGATATGGCTAGACTTGTCAGTGAGAAGCTCGGTGTGGATGTTGAATTTGTAGTTATCGACTGGGACAACAAGGTTATGGAGCTTGATTCAAAGAAGATTGACGTTGTCTGGAATGGCATGACACTCACAGATGAGGTTACAAAGTCTATGGAATGCACAAATGCATACTGTAACAATGCACAGGTAGTTGTAGAGCGGGAGAAATAAAATGTTCTGGACTGTTACACAAGCACTTATGAGTGGTCTGTGGACCACCTTTGAAATATTTATACTGACACTTATATTTTCGCTGCCACTGGGCTGGTATTTGCATTTGGGCTTTTGAGCAGGTTTAAGCCTGTCAAGGCTGTCATGAATGTGTTTGTATGGGTTATCCGCGGCACACCGCTTATGCTTCAGCTTATCATCATATTTTACGGACCGGGCTTATGGCTTCATCAGGCCATATGGAGTGGTGACGAGACAGGACGTATTACAGCAACTGTTGTAGCGTTTGTCATCAACTATGCATGTTATTTCTCTGTTATATTCAGGGGTGGCATAGAGGCGTTCCGGCCGGTCAGAGAGAGGCAGGACAGGTGTTAGGCATGACAAAGCAGCAGATTTTCTTTAAAATTACTCTGCTTCAGATGATTAAGCGTGTTGTTCCACCTATGTCAAATGAGATAATCACTCTTGTAAAGGATACTTCTCTTGCCAGAATTATTGCGGCATACGAGCTTACCTTTGCGGGAGCGGCGTTTATGAAGTCTGACGGACTTACATGGCCGCTGTTTTATACAGGTGTATTTTATCTCGTGTTTGTCGGAATCCTTACACTTTTATTTAATTATATCGAGAAAAAGCTGGATTATTTCAGGTAGGAGGAAGACATGGCAATTTTAGAGGTTAGAAATATAGAAAAACACTTTGGAAGGACTAACGTACTTAAGGATGTAAGTTTTTCCATGGAGGAGGGCAATGCTCTTGCCATAATCGGTTCATCAGGCTCAGGAAAGACTACGCTGTTACGGTGCCTTAACTTCCTTGAGAGACCTGACAGTGGTCAGATTATTGTAAATGGTGAGACTCTTTTTGATGCTTCCGAAGCGGGCAAGGATAAAGACGCGGAGCTTCGCAAAAAGAGGCTGCATTTTGGTATGGTGTTTCAGCAGTTTAATCTTTTTCCACAGTACACAGCACTTGAGAATGTCACTTTGGCAGAGCGCCTTCTGGCACAAGAGACACCTGAGTTTAAAAAGGATAAAAAAGCAATCCTTGCGCGTATTGATGAGCATGGAAAGGAGCTTCTTGACAGAATGGGGCTTGCTGAGAGGATGAACCATTATCCGCATCAGCTCTCAGGTGGACAGCAGCAGCGTGTTGCTATAGCAAGGGCACTGGCACTTAAGCCTGATATACTCTGCTTTGATGAGCCTACATCGGCTCTTGACCCGGAGCTTACCGGAGAGGTGCTTAAGGTCATCCGTTCACTTGCGCAGCAGAATACCACAATGATTATTGTCACACATGAGATGGCTTTTGCTCGTGATGTTGCAGACCAGGTGATCTTCATGGACGGTGGTGTGATTGTTGAGCAGGGAGACCCGCATGAGGTGATTGACCATCCTAGGGAGGAGCGTACCAGGCAGTTCCTTACCAGATATGCGAATGGCTGATGTGTGAGAATATATTATACATGTCGAAAAAGTGTGAAATAAGTGTAAATTGAAAAGTAGATATTGATTTTTTTTAACAAACATATATACTAACAAAAGAAATGGATGTAAATCCATAATTTATAGAAAAGAGGTTTATTCAAATGGCAAATGTTGATTTAACAAAGTATGGCATTACCGGAACAACAGAGATCGTTCACAATCCTTCTTACGAGACATTATTCGAGGAAGAGACAAAAGCCGGCCTTGAGGGTTACGAGGTTGGTAAGGAGACAGAGCTTGGTGCAGTTAACGTTAAGACAGGTATCTACACTGGACGTTCTCCTAAAGATAAATATATCGTTATGGACGAGAATTCTAAGGACACAGTATGGTGGAATACACCTGAGTATCCAAACGACAACCATCCAATGAAAGAGGATGTTTGGGCAACAGTTAAGGAGCTTGCTAAGAAAGAGCTCTGCAACAAGAAGCTTTTCGTAGTAGATGCATTCTGTGGAGCAAACAAGGATACACGTATGGCAGTTCGTTTCATCGTTGAGGTTGCTTGGCAGGCTCATTTTGTAACAAACATGTTTATCCAGCCATCAGCAGAGGAGCTTGAGAGCTTCGAGCCTGATTTCGTAGTATACAATGCTTCAAAGGCTAAGGTTGAGAACTACAAGGAGTTGGGTCTTAACTCAGAGACATGTGTTGCATTCAACATCACATCAAAAGAGCAGGTTATCATCAATACATGGTACGGCGGAGAGATGAAGAAGGGTATGTTCTCTATGATGAACTACTTCCTCCCACTTAAGGGCATCGCTTCAATGCACTGCTCAGCAAACGCTGACATGAACGGAGAGAACACAGCAATCTTCTTCGGTCTTTCAGGAACAGGTAAGACAACACTTTCTACAGATCCTAAGCGTCTTCTTATCGGAGATGACGAGCACGGCTGGGATGACAACGGCGTATTCAACTTCGAGGGTGGATGCTACGCTAAGGTTATCGGTCTTGACAAAGAGTCTGAGCCTGATATCTACAACGCAATCAGAAGAGATGCTCTTCTTGAGAATGTTACAGTTGCTGATGATGGAAAGATTGATTTCGAGGACAAGAGTGTAACAGAGAATACACGTGTATCTTACCCAATCAACCACATCACAAATATTGTTAAGCCAGTATCTTCAGCACCAGCTGCAAAGAACGTAATCTTCCTTTCAGCAGATGCATTCGGAGTACTTCCACCAGTATCTATTCTTACACCTGAGCAGACACAGTACTACTTCCTTTCAGGATTTACTGCAAAGCTTGCAGGAACAGAGCGTGGAATTACTGAGCCAACACCTACATTCTCAGCTTGCTTCGGACAGGCATTCCTTGAGCTTCATCCTACAAAATACGCTGCAGAGCTCGTTAAGAAGATGGAGAAGTCAGGCGCTAAGGCATACCTTGTAAACACAGGATGGAACGGAACAGGAAAGAGAATCACAATCAAGGATACAAGAGGAATCATCGACGCTATTCTTTCTGGTGATATCCTTAATGCTCCAACAAAGAAGATCCCTATGTTCGATTTCGAGGTTCCTACAGAGCTTCCAGGAGTTGATTCAGGAATCCTTGATCCTCGTGACACATATGCTGATGCTTCTGAGTGGGAGGCAAAGGCTAAAGATCTTGCAGAGAGATTCAACAAGAACTTTGTTAAGTACACAACAAATGAGGCTGGTAAAGCACTTGTTGCAGCAGGACCACAGTTATAATATATTAAACAGAATTATATTAGATAATTCTAAAGCCGGGCGGTGTATGTCGCCCGGCTTTTTTTGAAGATACTGTATAAAACGTTATAAAACAGGCATTTATCGAGGTTATGGATGTATAAATATTGTTATTGATAATATGAATTTAAGTTATATTAACGATATTGCTTGACAAATACAGATTATAGTAATATTATCATCATGTGAACAGAAATAATAAAAATTGTTAGGAAGGTTTTTCGATGAGAAGACAGGCATTATCTCTTTTAGTTGAGAACAATCCCGGAGTGACCAGTCGTATTTCAGGACTGTTCAGTCGCAGGGATTTAATATTGATAGTTTCTCCTCAGGGGTTACAGCAGATCCGCGCTACACACGTATCACAATTGTTGCAAGCGTGATGAGCAGGTGCTTGAGCAGATAGAGAAGCAGTTGGCGAAGCTTGAGGATGTACTTGATATCAAGAAGCTTGAGCCGGGACTCTCAGTGTGCAGGGAGCTTATTATGATAAAGATAAGAGCACTCGATACACAAAGACAGGCAGTTATGAATGTGACTGAGATCTTCCACGGCAAGATAGTTGATGTCACTCATGACTCTATGATTATTGAGCTCATAGGTACACAGGACAAGCTTGATAATTTCATAGACTTACTTAGCGGCTATGAGATATTAGAGCTCGCAAGAACGGGAATCACAGGACTTACCAGAGGTTCCGATGATGTAGTTATGTTGGATTAGTCAAAGGACAATCCTTACATATAAATAGTTTACTTAAATTAACAGGAGGAAAACAAAATGGCAGAACCAAGATTATTTTATCAGGATGATTGTAACCTTTCATTATTAGAGGGCAAGACAATTGCCATTATCGGTTACGGCAGCCAGGGACATGCACATGCACTTAACTTAAAGGATTCAGGATGTAACGTCATCATCGGTCTTTATGAGGGCAGCAAGTCATGGAAGAAAGCAGAAGAGCAGGGCTTCAAGGTATATGTTGCTGCAGAGGCTGCAAAGCAGGCTGATATCATCATGATTCTTATAAATGATGAGTTACAGGCAGATATGTACAAGAAGGACATCGAGCCAAACCTTGAGCCGGGCAACATGCTTATGTTCGCTCATGGCTTCAACATCCACTTTGGATGCATCAAGCCACCAAAGGATGTAGATGTAGCTATGATCGCACCTAAGGCTCCGGGACATACAGTACGTTCAGAGTATCAGGCAGGAAAAGGAACACCTTGTCTTATCGCTGTAGAGCAGGATGCTACAGGAAAGGCTTGGATCTTGCACTTGCATATGGTCTTGGAATCGGCGGAGCAAGAGCCGGACTTCTTGAGACAACATTCCGTACAGAGACAGAGACAGACCTCTTTGGTGAGCAGGCAGTTCTTTGTGGTGGTGTTTGTGCACTTATGCAGGCTGGTTTCGAAACACTTTGCGAGGCTGGTTATGATCCAAGAAACGCATACTTCGAGTGTATCCATGAGATGAAGCTCATCGTAGACCTTATCTACCAGTCAGGCTTCGCAGGAATGAGATACTCTATCTCTAACACAGCTGAGTATGGTGATTATGTAACAGGACCTAAGATTGTTACAGCTGAGACAAAGAAGGCTATGAAGCAGATTCTTTCAGACATCCAGGATGGTACATTCGCTAAGGAGTTCTTACTTGATATGTCACCAGCAGGACGTCAGGTACACTTCAAGGCTATGAGAAAGCTTGCTTCTGAGCATCCTTCAGAGAAGGTTGGTGAGGAAATCCGTAAGCTTTACAGCTGGAATGATGAGAGCGACAAGCTCATCAACAACTAATCTGTCAGATATATATGACAATAAGACCCGGGGCAGTGATGCACCGGGTTTTTTACATAGCAAAACTTGACAAAATATAGTGTGATGTGTAAAATTATGAATGTTAATCAGACGGATTAAAAATACGCCTTCGTCTCTTTGAGAGGCGGAGCGTTTTTGATATAAGGAGGCAAGTATGTCAGAACCATACAATCACAAGGCCATAGAGAAAAAATGGCAGGAATACTGGAAAGAACACGAGACATTCAAGACAGATGTTTGGGATTTTTCAAAGCCTAAATACTATGCACTTGATATGTTCCCTTACCCTTCAGGAGTAGGCCTTCACGCAGGACATCCGGAGGGATATACAGCTACAGATATCATGTCACGTATGAAGAGAATGCAGGGATACAATGTGCTTCATCCGATGGGATATGATTCATTCGGTTTACCGGCAGAGCAGTACGCTGTAAACACAGGTCATCATCCAAACGGTTTCACTCAGAAGAATATCGAGACCTTCTCAAAGCAGTTAAGAGAGCTTGGTTTTGATTATGACTGGTCAAAGATGATTTCTACAAGTGACCCTGAGTTTTACAAGTGGACACAGTGGATTTTCAAGAAGCTTTATGAGGCCGGATATGCAAAGCATATTGATATGCCTGTAACTGGTGCGAGGAGCTTGGAACAGTTCTCTCAAACGATGAGGTTATAGATGGCAAGTCAGAGCGTGGCGGCTATCCTGTAGTCCGCAAGAACATGAAACAGTGGGTTATTGACCAGCCGGCATTTGCAGAAAAGCTCCTTGAGGGGCTTGATGAGATAGACTGGCCTGAGTCTACCAAGGAAATGCAGAGAAACTGGATTGGCAAGAGCACAGGTGTCGAGGTCAAATTCCAGATTGTAGGTGGTGGAGAGTTCTCTATCTTTACTACATGTATCGAGACAATATATGGTATCACATTTATGGTGCTTGCTCCGGACGGAGATATAGTAAAGGGTCTCATGGACAGAGTCGAGAACAAAGAAGAGGTTCAGGCTTACATAGATGAGACTGTAAAGAAGAGCGATATGGACAGAACTGAGCTCAACAAGACGAAGTCAGGCTGTGAGCTTAAGGGACTTCATTGTATCAACCCTGTAAACGGCAAGGAAGTGCGCATGTTCATCGGTGATTTCGTACTGGCAAGCTATGGTACAGGTGCTGTTATGGCAGTTCCTACCCATGACCAGCGAGATTTCGAGTATGCACAGCTCATGATATCGAGATGATTCAGGTAATTGATGGTGCAGATGTATCAGAGCATGCATTTGAGAAGCATGATTACCTTGGAAAGGGCTGCAAGCTCATCAACTCAGAGGAGTTTACAGGAATGGTAGTTGAGGATGCTAAGGAAGCTATCACAGCCAAGCTTGAGAAGATGGGTGTGGCAAAGAGAACTGTAAACTACAAGTTCCGTGAATGGATTTTTGCACGTCAGAGATACTGGGGCGAGCCTGTTCCATGTGTATACAAGGAGGATGGTTCAATCTATTTCCTTCCTGATGATGAGCTTCCGCTTATCCTTCCTGAGCTTGAGGACTATAAGGGTAAGAATGGCAAGGCACCTCTTGAGAACGCTACAGAGTGGAAGCAGTATGACAGAAATGGTGTAAAGGGTACCCGTGAGACATCCACAATGCCTGGCTCGGCAGGATCTTCATGGTACTATATGAGATATATCGATCCACACAATGATAAGGAATTTGCAAATCAGGAGCTGTTAAAGCATTGGATGCCTGTAGATCTCTATGTCGGTGGACCGGAGCATGCGGTAGGACATCTCATGTATTCAAGAATCTGGAACAGGTTCCTATTTGATCAGGCTTATCTCCTGTAAAGGAGCCTTTTAAGAAGCTTGTTCACCAGGGAATGATCCTTGGCTCAAATGGTATCAAGATGGGTAAGAGATTCCCTGAGTTCGTAGTCAATCCTAGTGATGTAGTCGAGGAGTACGGCGCCGATACACTGCGTCTCTACGAGATGTTCATGGGACCACTTGAGGTTTCAAAGCCTTGGAACGACAACAATGTACAGGGAGCTAAGAGATTCATCACACGTGTATGGAATTTCTTTACAGAGCCTGAGAATATTATCGAAGAGGATGACGGAAAGCTTACAAGAATCTATCATCAGACAGTAAAGAAGGTCACAAATGACTTCGAGGCACTTGGCTACAATACAGCTATCAGCCAGATGATGATTTTTGTCAATGAAGTATACAAGGCAGGCAGATGTCCTAGAGAGTTTGCAGAGGGACTTATCAAGATGCTTTCATGTGTATGTCCACACGTTGGTGAGGAAATATGGCAGAGAATGGGACATGACGATACAATCGCATTTGAGCCATGGCCGGTATACGATGAGGCAAAGACTGTTGAGGATACAGTAGAGATTGCTGTACAGATCAATGGAAAGACAAAGGGCACTCTTGAAATAGGAAAACAGGATCCTAAGGATGAGGTTATCGCAAAGGCAAAGGATGTTATTGCAGATAAGCTTACAGGAAATATCGTAAAAGAGATTTATGTTCCGGGACGTATTGTAAATATCGTAATGAAATAAAAAATTACCCGGTATTTTGCACAGCCATTAGATGGCCGGCAGAATACCGGGTGATTTTATTTTTTGAGCACATGTGGCGGAAGCGATGGATCGCTTCCACGAAGCTTCTGCATGCTGCGCTGGATAGCATCTTTGGAATTTTTCCAGTCAGCATCTTTATTTTTATAATCGTATTTTTCTATAAACCATGCTACATCATCATAGATACGCTTCATGTTTTCCTGCATCATTGGAAGTACTATGTCATAAAATTCTTTTCTTTTTTCACCCTTTAAATATGTATCAGCGCCCTCAAGCACCACCTTCAGGTGGTCAAGACAGAAGCCCTTTGTGTTTTTTAGCTTTTCTTTTATCTCAGGATCCTTTTCGTACATAGTGAAGAAGGTCTTCATGTACGCATTAAAGGTTTTGTTTACGCTGTCACATATAAAGCAGGTTGATTCACGTTTGTTAATCCAGTCTACGATGGAATTGGAGGATGCGTTTGCTTTTTTGAAAAGGCCGCCCTTTTGCACTGAATCAGGCTTAAAGCTCTTAAATTCCTTGTCCATCTCCTCAATATGGCGCATGTACATGGTTTTTAGTATCCAGGCATTTCCGAGTGAATTGCCATAGTCAAACATCTTCTTGAAATGTGCCCGGCAGAAGCTTCCTTATCGGTCATGTCGCGTATATCAGCCTCCATGTAAGAGGCACCATGACCAAGTACAAAATCCATGACGTGATCCTCAGTGCGTTTTTCTATATAGCAGAAGGGGCATTCGCCGGCATTGTCAAAGGCGTCTGATATGGGGATAGTGTGTATTTGTTCTTTCAAGGTAATACCTCCGGGGTCATATTTGTTATTTAAAAATCCTCTGGTGTGTAGCTCTCATAAAACTTGATAAAGGTCTGTAAAGAGGTGGAAAGCTTTGAAGACTCCTTGTAAGCAAAGCCAACCTCACGCTTGTGGATTGGTATGCCGAGAGGAATTTCAATCAGGGTACCGTCAGCAAGCTCCTTTGAAACTATGCTTTTTATGACGCAGGCTACACCTACGCCTATTTTGGCAAAGTCGATGAGCAGGTCCATATTTGATATATCTATAGAGTCCTTTACGTGTATCTGGTTCTCCTGCAGATAATCATCAATATATTTACGTGTCATATTGCCTTTATCGAGAAGCATGAGAGTAGAGTTTTGCAAAATCTCGCTCTTTTTGACACCACGGGCGCTTAAGTTGCGCAGATAGTCCTTTGTAGTGACAAATATATCTTCGATGTTGTCCAGATAATAGAAATTAAAGGTCTTAAGGGACGCCGGTTTTCCAATCAGGCTATATCGATCTTGTCCTCATCGAGGAGCTTTAAGGTCTCGTTTGTGGACTGACATTCGATGGAAATGCTTATATGAGGATTTCTGTGTATGAATTCCTTGAGATATGGCAAAAGCATGTATTTGCAGAGTGTTGAGCTGACACCAATCTTAAGCTGGCCGACACCAAGCTCTATTGAGCGCTTCAGCTTTTCCTCACCCTCATTTAATGCCTCAAAGGCCTCGCTTACATGATCATAAAGAAGCCTGCCCTCATCGGTCAAGACGACACCTCTGGAGCTTCTGGAAAAAAGCTTGCATTCCAGTCCGTCCTCGAGCTTTTGGATGGACTTGCTGATGGCAGGCTGGCTGATATAGAGCTCCTTGGCTGCCTTTGATATATTGCCGGCATTGGCGACAGTATAGAAAATCCAGTAAGATGAGAGATTCTGGTTCATTTGTACCTCCTGTGGTTTGTACTTTTAATGGGCTGTAATCGTTGCTTGTCACAAAAAGGTGTGAACATCAACAAATTTATGTTTATTATACCATGAGATTTAGTTATGGTAAATATGTTTATTATGTATTTTTATTATGGTAAATCATATGTTATGATGTCTTAAGTAAACTTGATTCAGATACAATCATAATACAATATTTTTATATGCTAGGAGGAATATAAGCATGGGAATGACAATGACACAGAAGATTCTTGCTGCACACGCAGGCCTTGACTCTGTCAGTGCAGGACAGCTCATTGAGGCTGATTTAGATCTTGTGCTTGGAAACGACATTACCTCACCTGTAGCGATTCATGAGATCGACAAGATGAAGGTGGAGGGAGTGTTTAATAAAGATAAAATCGCACTCGTTATGGATCACTTTGCACCAAACAAGGACATCAAGTCCGCAGAGCACTGTAAATGTGTTCGCGAGTTTGCCTGCAAGAACGAGATTACAAATTACTTTGATGTAGGAAAAATGGGCATTGAGCATGCACTTTTACCTGAGCAGGGACTGACTGTAGCAGGTGATGTGATTATAGGAGCTGATTCTCATACATGTACATACGGAGCTTTAGGAGCATTCTCTACAGGTGTGGGAAGTACTGATATGGCAGCGGGAATGGCTACAGGCAAGGCATGGTTTAAGGTGCCTTCTGCCATCAAGTTCAATATCGTCGGAAAACCGGCTGAGTGGATCAGCGGCAAGGACGTCATCCTTCATATCATCGGTATGATTGGTGTGGACGGCGCACTTTATAAGTCAATGGAGTTTGTCGGAGAGGGACTTAAATACCTTTCTATGGACGACAGATTTACTATCGCCAATATGGCAATTGAGGCCGGCGGCAAGAATGGCATCTTCCCTGTAGATGATCTAACAAGAGAGTACATGAAGGAGCATTCAAAGCGTCCGTTCACAGAGTATGAGGCTGATAGTGATGCAGAGTATGATGAGGAGTATACAATCGACCTTAGCACACTTAAGTCTACAGTTTCATTCCCGCATCTGCCTGACAATACACGTACCATCGATGAAGTGGGTGATGTAAAGATTGACCAGGTAGTAATCGGTTCATGTACCAACGGCCGTATGGATGATCTTCGTATTGCAGCAAAGATTCTTGAGGGTAAAAAGGTTGCGGATGGTATCAGGGTTATCGTGATTCCTGCCACACAAAAGATTTATCTTCAGGCTATGGAAGAGGGCCTTCTTAAGACATTTATCGAGGCAGGTGCCATTGTGAGCACACCTACCTGCGGACCATGTCTTGGCGGATACATGGGAGTGCTCGCTGAGGGCGAGAGATGCGTATCTACCACAAACCGTAACTTTGTCGGACGTATGGGTCATGTGGATTCTGAGGTTTATCTGGCAAGCCCTGCTGTTGCAGCTGCAAGTGCCATTACAGGTAAGATTTCAGGACCAAAGGATGTTATGTAAAGATTGGAGGAAGCACAATGAAAGCAGCACACGGTCGTGTATTTAAATATGGAGACAATGTCGATACAGATGTAATCATTCCTGCAAGATATCTGAATTCTTCTGATCCTAAGGAGCTTGCAACACACTGCATGGAGGATATCGACAAGGATTTTGTAAATAATGTAAAAGCTGGAGATATCATGGTAGCCAACAAGAACTTCGGCTGTGGTTCATCAAGAGAGCATGCACCGATTGCATCAAGGCTGCCGGTGTAAGCTGTGTTATCGCAGAGACATTTGCGAGAATTTTTTACAGAAATGCAATCAATATAGGTCTTCCTATTATCGAGTGTCCTGAGGCAGCAAAGGCAATAAATGCCGGTGATGAGGTGACAGTGGACTTTGATTCCGGTATCATCACAGATGAGACAACAGGAGAGAAGTTTAAGGGACAGGCCTTCCCACCGTTCATGCAGAAGATTATCGACTGCGAGGGACTTGTAAACTATATAAATCAGAAGTAATTATAAAAATTCCCGAGGTTATATAACCGCGGGAGTTTTTAGTACAATATTAAAAGTAATGGAATATGCAAACTGTGGGATATGCGTTCTATAAATCAAATTGCTGCAGATACTGCACATATTTATCGGAAACTGTCACAGAAGTGTAAATATCCGCGTATTCCTTGCCTGATATACTTTCGATATAGTTTTCCGGATAGTTTTTTTCTATGCCATGTGCATGAGCCATATCTACAGCTTTATTGTAGGCAATAGCGGCCTTTTCGATTGTGTTGTAGGTTCCTATGACAAAATTGCCGTTTATGTGTATGCGTGCTTTATATTTGTCGAGCCCTGCAGTTTTGACAATCTCTACACCATGGTATGGATTTAACAGCTTGATGTTTTCGTAGCGCATGTCGGTTGAATCGTTGTTTACAAATACATAGTCCCGTCCGCAAACAGCATGAGGCTGTATGCCATAGCGGCTAAGCAGGGTGACCTGCATGCCGTAGTCGTTGACGTACAGATGTCCCTGCCGCCTTAGTATGCGGTGCCCTGAGTAGTAGAACAGGTCATCTATATTAAATTTGAGTTCGCACGATATATCCATGAAATAGCTGAAATAATTTTTGCGCAGATATATGGGTGTCTTTATGTACATGCCGTTGTCCCGGTAGTTAATCAGTGTAACAATCTTGTCAAAGGATAGGGCATATGTGTGATAAAATGAGTCTTCAATGCTGTCATGACCATTTAGTATGGATGAGGCTGCAGAGTAGGCTCGGCCGGCCTTTGGTTCACTGTCGAAGCTTCCTAGGCTTATATGTTTATTTTTATAGGTGATACTGGAGCGGTAGTACAGTGTTTGGTCCTTTTTTGTTGCGGTGTAAACTCCTTGCAGCATAGATGTATTGTGTCCCTTTCACATATATTTTGTTATTGTTTGTTAAAACATTTATATAATTGTAGCATTTTTGTTATTGATTTGATATATGAAATTTATTATACTATAAAGGATAATAATTGTCTGCATATAGATGCAGCAATATGGATTTAGATAAGATAAAAAGAGAAATGAGGTAAAAAATGGATTTATTATATTCAAGCACAAGAAACAGTGAAAAGAAAATAACAGCTTCACAGGCTATCCTTAAGGGCCTTGCCGATGACGGAGGATTATTTGTACCTGAGAGCATTCCGGCACTTGATGTTTCTATTGAGGAGCTTTCTAAGATGTCATACCAGCAGGTAGCATATGAGGTTATGAAGCTTTTCCTTACGGATTTTACAGAGGAAGAGCTTAAAAATTGTATCAACAGGGCATACGACAGCAAGTTTGATACTACTGAGATTGCACCGCTTAAGTTTGCTGACGGAGCTTACTACCTTGAGCTGTTCCATGGCTCTACAATAGCCTTCAAGGATATGGCATTATCCATTCTGCCTCATTTACTTATCACATCTGCAAAGAAAAACAATGTTAAAAACGAGATTGTCATCCTGACAGCCACATCAGGAGACACAGGAAAGGCAGCTATGGCAGGTTTTGCTGATGTTGAGGGGACACAGATTATCGTTTTCTATCCAAAGAATGGTGTCAGCCCGATTCAGGAGAAGCAGATGCTTACACAAAAGGGTGCCAATACTCATGTAGTGGGTATTCACGGCAACTTTGACCAGGCACAGTCAGCGGTAAAGGCTATGTTCAATGATAAGGCTCTTGCAGAGACAATGGATGCCGCAGGCTATCAGTCTCATCCGCCAACTCAATCAATATAGGTCGCCTTGTACCACAGATTGTGTACTATGTATATGCTTACTCAAAGCTTTTTGCACAGGGAGCTGTCGCAAAGGATGAGAAGATAAATATCGTTGTTCCTACGGGAAACTTTGGAAATATACTTGCAGCGTTTTATGCAAAGAATATGGGACTTCCCGTTGCAAAGCTTATCTGCGCTTCAAACGAGAACAAGGTGCTTTACGATTTCTTCACAACAGGAGAGTATGATAAAAACAGAGAGTTTATCCTCACAAATTCACCATCCATGGATATTCTCATCTCTTCAAACCTTGAGAGACTCATTTACCGTATCGCAGGAAATGATGCAAATAAGAATGCTCAGCTTATGGCTTCGCTTGCTAAGGATGGCAAATACACTGTAACACCTGAGATGAAGGAAAAGCTTTCTGACTTCTATGGAAATTACACAAGTGAGAAGGAAACCGCTGAGGTTATCAAAAAGCTTTACGAGGATACAGGATACATTATTGATACTCATACAGCAGTTGCAGCAGGTGTATATGACAAGTATAAGGAGCTACAGGTGATACAGCCACAAAGACTGTTATCGCATCTACAGCAAGTCCATTCAAATTCACAAGAAGTGTGATGGATGCAATTGATCCTAAGTACGATTCAATGACAGACTTTGAGCTTGTCGATGAGCTTTCAAAGCTTGGCAACGTTAAGGTACCAAATGCCATCGAGGAAATCAGGGATGCAAAGATTCTTCACAACACAGTCTGTGATGTGGATCAGATGGAAAACACTGTTAAGAAAATGCTCGGTGTGCAGTAATAATATAATGTTACCTTTTGACCATTTAATCATATAATTGTAATTTGTTTTATTATATAATTATATTTAGCGCAACATAAAAGAACATCTGCTGATTGCAGATGTTCTTTTTGTGCTCTAAATTATCAGATTACTGAAACTGCCTTGCAGAGATATTAGAATTCAATAATAAAGTGAATGGCTCCGAAAGGGTATAACAGCTTGAGCTTGCAGGCTTTATTGAAGCTGCGTGTCTGTCCATCAAAATGCTCAGGTGCAGTGAGAGTAAGCTCAAGTGCCTGATCATTTGAACAGTTGACCAGAAACAGTCCATTGTTCAGGTTCAGAAAATCATCGAGAGATGCCTGTACATACTCGTCGTATACTGAAAATGATTCATTTACATAGCGTGATGCAAAATTGATGGCTGTTGTCTGACTCATGCCTATGTATGTGGATATAGCATAGCTGCCCTTAATGTCCTGACGTACCATGCAGTCCGCACTAAAGCTGTCACATATCTCGGCAGAGAGCGGAGTGTAGTCATCACCGACAAATCGGATAAAGCTGTTAAACAAAAGCTCAAGATACATAATGTCAATGGCAGAAGGATCTATGCCTGTATTGGCAAAAAATGACCTATCAGATGATTTATACTGTCCTTATCCTCGAGTACCATGTCAAGATCGGAAATAGCATTCTCACTGCGGTAATCATGTATACTCTTTTCGAGAGTGGTATTGTCAATTATGCCTTTGTCTAAAAGAATCTGTCCTAAAAGAAGAAAGTCAGGGCTTTGGATGCTTAAGAGCTCCTTTACCTGCTCGTCTGTCAGATAGCCCATTTCTATTGTAAGCTCACCAAACTTCTTGTCCTGATGGGTCTGCTCGACTATTACTGAATCAACCTCGGCAGCTGTCATAAGCCTGAGTGGATGGCAAGAGTACCGAGCTTTGCGTGCTTTTGAGCTTTTTCTTTGAGAGCGTCAAAAAGCTGCTCATTAGTGATATATCCCTTTGATAGGAGAAAATTGCCAAAAAATTGAGTATACATATTAATTTCCTCCTATGTGCTTTTGAATAAGGCTTATTACCTGATCCTTGTCGATAGGTTTCTGAATGAAGTCACATGCTCCGGCAGCAAGAGCCTTTTTAAGCTCGGACTGTGTGCCGACAGATGATGCAACAAAGATGGTAGCATTGCTGTCATACTCCATAATCTCTGAGATAGCGGCATTTCCGTCCTTTACTGGCATTACAATGTCTATAAATGTGAGATTTGGCTTATGCTCCTTGTACATATCAATGGCGAGCTGTCCGTTTGCCGCCTCAATGATAGTCGGTGAACCAATGGAATTGATTATATCCTTCATCTGTTTTCTTGCGAGAATCGAATCATCGCATATAAGTATTTTTAAATCGTCAAGCTGCATTTTAAAAACTCCTTCCCCTTGAAAATATAAATATATTTTACTACATTAATAATAAAAATTCAAGAAATAGTTGGGACTTATTTACCATTTATTTTTTCCTTACATGAGGTTATACTAATTTTGGTGATTTTACATATTTTTTGTATATATAAGATCCGTGATAACTATTTAGGAATAATAAATAAAAATACAGGAGAAAGAAGCATGAACTATTTTATTATAATAGATGCGGTCACGCTGATACTAGGAATTTACATAATATTTGTGTCACTGCGAATGAAGAAAAGCGGCAAAATTGAAAGTACCTTTGTGGCTGAGGATGAGATGAAAAAGATAAAGGATACGGCCGGATATATAGCTTATATTTATCCAAAGTCACTTGTATTCGGCATTGTGATTTTTGTTATCAGTATAGTTGCGATAGTTTCGGATTGCCTCAAAAAGATACCGTACTGGTCATATGTGGAGATGATTATATTCGTCGCAGTAATTATCTGGTTTTCAAATATGTTACGAAATGCCAGAGAAAAATTTGTTAAATTCTAACATGAATTTTGCATTGCAACATGAGACATAATAAAGTATAATGAATTTACAAAGATACCTGAGATGTTCGACAACCCTGTGTATTTAGAACCTACATTTACTTTAAACGGGATTCCTATATGAGCTGTTGGATGTCAGGCCGTCATTATGCAGCGGAAGGCAGAAGGCAGACTGCGGTTACCCACCTAGCAAGAGCGCTAGGAGTCTAAATTACAGGACCGGCATTTTGGGTTCTTACAAAAGAATAATAATGTACAAAAGAACTCCGGACGCACAAAAGATTTATGAGATACAAAAGATTTTTTAAGCACAAAGGATTCTTAAGTACAGATGATAAAGGGAGCTGTTTTTGCAGCTCCCATTTTTTGAGCAGTAACCACTATTTGGGTGTTAAGGAGAACAGAAATTTGGCAAATAGAAGACGAAGACGGCAAAAGCCGAATCAGATGGTCTGGATAATGCTTGCGATAACCATGGTATGCGTGGTTATTGTTTTTGCAATTGTTATGGCGCAAAAGGAAAAAGGGACACTTGTAAAACAGGCGAGGGCAGTGACGAAGGATATGGTGTATGAGAATGCATATATTGTGTCAAATGACGATGGAAGGCTGATTTTCATATGTGATGGAGATCTATACAGGGCAAAGGGTACCATGGAGGAGAGCTTTACAGGTGTCTGTGATATTGAAATCAGTGGTTCGAAGGTGAAAAAGATACAGGTAAAGCCGGATGATATATCAGGTGTGATGCTGTCGTACGGAGACGGTACCATGCAGATTGCAGGGCAGGGTGACATTCCAATGCAGTCAGACAAGCTGCCGGTGTATGATGAGACAGGCACTTCACCTAAGGAAATATCGGTTTCTGACCTGATAATAGGAAGTGAAACACTTTCTTACATACTTGATTCCGGCAGGATATGTGCCATTGTCAGAAGACAGGCTCCCGACCTGACATATATAAGAGTGCTTATAAAAAATAATGGAAATGATGCGTTTCCCACAATTGCGGCAGGCGCAGCGTCTAACCTTTATGTGGATGATGCCGACTGTGGCAGCAATGCTATTGACGATGTGAGTGCATATATGGCAAATGTACAGAAAAGTAAGATAAAGGTGAGCTCAGCAGAAAATTATGTCAGCATAAACGGTAAAAGCTATCCGGGCTCATTTGAGTTTATCGGGACAGATGCAGGCATTGTGGCGGTGAATACAGTCGATGTGGAGACATATGTGCGCTATGTGCTGCCGTCGGAGATGCCGTCGACATTTGAGGCGGAGGCGCTTAAGGCCCAGGCTGTTTGTGCGAGAACCTTTGTGTATTCACAGATGAAAAATACACAGTATGCGCTCTACGGAGCCAATATCGACAATACAACGGCATTTCAGGTATATAACGCTTCAGAAACAAAGCAGTCAACCGATGAGGCTGTAAAAGCTACAGCAGGGCAGGTTGTATCATGTGGAGGAAGCTTAATAACATGCTATTATTTTTCTACATCTGCCGGAAAAACCGAGGATATGGAGGTCTGGTCTTCGAGTACACCGGATTTCATACACAAGGTGGAGTCGGTGGATGACAATTCGCCATACTACAGATGGACCTCGGAGCTTGATTTATCGGCATACAATGATCCTCAGTACGGCACAGCAACAGGTATTTCTGTCGATAAGACGTCGGATTCTGGTTATGTACTTTCGCTCACAATAAATTATGGAAACAAATCGCAGACCTTTACGGCTGAGAATGATATAAGAAAGGCACTGGGACATTATCAGAAAAAAGTCACATTAAACGATGGCTCCGTGAGGGAGAATATGTCGATGATACCAAGCGCTTGCTTTAGTGTGAGTGCCGGTGCAAATGGTCACTATACGCTGGCCGGCGGAGGCTTCGGACATGGAATTGGCTTCAGCCAGTATGGTGCAGACAAGCTGGCCAAGGCTGGAAGCAGCTATAAGGATATAATCGGATATTATTATAAGGATGTGACAGTGGTGGATATAAGCAGTGTACGTAGTGAGCAGTGATATGCCTCAATTATTATAACTTTCGGGATTTTATTATATTTAGCAGCCACTATAGCCGATTTAAAGGTGAATTTTTACGTTTAAAAAAATTGATAGCATGGATAGTAGAAATGTGGTAATATCGAAGTGCTTAGATACATGACTATGTGTGTGATAGTAAGATACATTGTAATTATTTCGTAAGAAAACAAGAGGATTTGACAATGAATTTACCGATAGAGTTTGAAAACAAGATGAAGGCATTTCTGGGCAATGAGTGGGATGATTTCTTATACAGCTATGACAATAACAGATTTCAGGCACTCAGATTTAATACATTAAAGGTACAAAGCCCGGAAGAAAGAATGCGGATATTGAAAACACTTAAAATATCCTCAGATAAAAAGGTTTCGTGGGCAAATGAGGCATATTACTTTGATGAGAATGTGCGTCCGGGAAAGCATCCGTATCATGAGATGGGGCTTTACTACATACAGGAGCCAAGTGCCATGTCGGCGGCTGCACTTTTAGCTCCAAAGCCGGGTATGAGAGTGCTTGACCTGTGTGCGGCACCCGGTGGAAAGAGCACACAGCTTGCCACATATTTAGGAGACAGCGGACTTTTGGTATCAAATGAGATTAACACACAAAGAAGCCGGATTTTGTCGCAGAATATAGAGCGTATGGGAATTAAAAATGCGATTGTGACAAATGAGGACAGCTTTGTGCTTGCTTCACATTTTCCGGGCTTTTTTAATGCTATACAGGTGGATGCACCTTGCTCAGGAGAGGGAATGTTTCGAAAGCTGCCTGAGGCAATAGAGCAGTGAGCGTGGAAAATGTGGCAATCTGTGCGGCAAGGCAGAAGGAAATACTGGATAATGCTGCGGTGATGCTTAAGCCGGGAGGTACGATAGTGTACAGCACCTGCACCTTCTCGAAGGAAGAAAATGAGGATGTAATTGAGTATTTTTTGGAGAAACATCCTGATTTTACACTTGAAGAAATGGAGCGCTTCTGGCCGCATAAGGTGGACGGAGAGGGACATTTTGTGGCAAAGCTTGTGAGAAGAGGCAGTGTGGACACAGGCTTTAAGTCCGATAGGCAGACAAAAAAAATCAAAAACAATAAGAACAGGAAAAATGAAACAAAGTCGGCTCTCACAAAAGAAAATATGAAGCTTCTCTCAGAGTTTCTTGATGAGACCATATCAGATGATATGGCAGCATTGATAAAAAACTCAAGGCTTGTCATGTTTGGGGAGCAGCTCTACAGGCTGCCTGATATGGAAGTGGATATTAAGGGTCTTAAGGTGCAGCGCGCAGGGCTTCATATAGGAGAGTTCAAAAAACAGCGCTTTGAGCCGTCGCATTCGCTGGCACTTGCGCTTAAGCTAAGTGAGGCTAAAAACGTAGTAAAGCTTACATGTGACAATCCGCAGACTATCGGCTTTTTCAATGGTCAGTCAGTTATGTTATCTGATGAGCAGGCGGCTGAATGTAAAAAGGGCTGGGCACTTGTATGTGTGGACGGATATCCGGCCGGCTGGGGCAAGGTGAATGGTACACAGGTTAAAAACCATTATCCTAAGGGGCTTAGAAATAAAATATAAATCAAATATAAAATTTTCTACTTGCAAAATATAGAGATTGTGCTAAAATGACTTATGTGTTATTAAGAAATAAGCATTTGCGATATATATGTCGCAGCTATATATAATAAAAGCAATGAAGGTGCATAGTAGATTATAGTACTTTGACCAGAGAGAGATTGTCACCGGCTGAAAGCAGTCTTACAAAAAGGCTATTGATTGAAGTTCACACTGAAGCTGCATGGATGAAGCACAGTAGTTCATGACGTGTTATGTACGTTACACATATCAATGAGAGTCCATTGGATATTTCTTCAATGGAAATCAGGGTGGTATCGCGGAATTTTCGTCCCTGCATGGTTTAATAGCCATGCAGGGGCGTTTTTTATCGCATAAACGGCGAATTCAAACTTGAAGTTACGAGTTTATGCAAATTAAGAAAAATATTATGAGGTGAAATTCGATGAGAGACAAAATTCAACAGATCAGAGAAAAAGCACTTGCTGAAATTGATAAGGCTGACGGCCTTGAAAAATTAAATGATGTGCGTGCTGCAATTCTTGGAAAGAAGGGTGAGCTCACAGCAGTCTTAAAGGGCATGAAGGATGTTGCTCCTGATGAGAGACCAAAGGTAGGCCAGTGGGTCAATGAGACCCGTGAGGCAGTTGAGAAGCTTCTTGATGAGAAGGTTAAGAAATTTGAGGCAGAGGCACTTAAGCGCAAGTATGAGAGTGAGAAAATAGATGTCACTATGCCTGCAAAGAGAAGCAAAAAGGGTAATCTTCATCCTGTAACACAGGTAAAGGACCAGCTCTCAGAGATTTTCACATCTATGGGCTTTGAGGTTTACGAGGGAACAGAAATCGAGAATGATTACTATAATTTTACAGCTTTAAATACTCCAAAGGATCATCCGGCTCGTGATATGCAGGATACATTCTACTTATCACCTGAGTTCTTACTGCGTACACAGACCTCAGCAGGACAGATTCACGTTATGGAAGCAAAGAAGCCGCCTATCAAGGTTGTTTCACCGGGTAAGGTTTTCCGTTCGGATGATGATGCGACACATTCTCCTATGTTCACACAGATGGAGGGTCTTGTGGTAGATAAGGGAATCACACTGTGCGATTTAAAGGGTATGCTTGACCAGCTTGTAAAGAAGATGTTCGGAAAGAATGTCACAACTCGTCTTCGTCCTTCATACTTCCCATTTACAGAGCCGTCTGTAGAGGTTGATGTAAGCTGTTTCCAGTGCCACGGCAAGGGCTGCTCTTTATGCAAGGGCACAGGCTGGATTGAGGTGCTTGGTGCAGGTGTAGTAAATAAAAAGGTGCTTGAGGGCTGTGGCATAGACACAAATGAGTATAGTGGTTTTGCATTTGGTATCGGTCTTGAGCGTATTGCAATGCTCAAATACGGAATTAACAACATCAAGCTTTTATTCGAGTCAGACCTTAGGGTATTAGACCAGATTGATGACAACTAGATTCATTTCTTGAATATATAACAGGAGGCAAAAATTATGTTAACACCACTTAGCTGGTTAAAAGATTATGTAGATATAGATGTAACACCAAAGGAGTTAGAGGAAAAATTATTCTCATGTGGTTTCGAGGTTGAGGAATCATATGAGGTGGGAAAGGATATCTCAAACGTAGTAGTCGGCCTTGTAGAAAAATGTGAGCCGATTCCGGAGACACACCTAAGCCTGTGTCAGGTAAATGCCGGAGCACATGGCACATTCCAGATCTGCTGTGGAGCGGACAATGTAAAGGCAGGGGGCAAATATCCTCTTGCACTTATCGGCGCAACAGTATATGCCACAGCAAAGGATCACGTTACAATAGAGGGCGTGATGGAGATAAAGCAGGGCAAGCTGCGTGGATATGATTCATATGGAATGTTATGTTCAGGCGTAGAGCTTGGCTTAAATGAGGACCTCTATCCGGGTGCTGGCTACAACGGACTTTTGGTTTTACCTGAGGATGCTAAGGCGGGAGATGATGTAAAACCTATCCTCGGCCTTGATGACTGGATTTTTGATATTGCAATCACAGCAAACAGACCTGACTGCCAGTGTATATATGGCATGGCAAGAGAGGTTGCTGCTGTTTTGGGAAAAGAGCTTAAGGAGCCTGCGCTTGACTATACTGCAGATGATGTGAAGAAGGAAAACTTCAAGGTTTCGGTTCTTGCACAGGACATCTGTCCTCGCTACACAGCTCACTATGTACATGATGTAAAAATCTCCGAGTCACCTGCATGGATGAGAAAACGTCTTGCACTTGTCGGAATAAGCTCTATTTCAAATGTGGTAGACATCACTAACTTTGTTTTAAAAGAGCTCGGACAGCCAATGCATGCTTTTGATTACTCATACCTTGAGGGAGATGAGATTGTAGTAAGACGTGCAAACGATGGAGAGAAAATTGTCACACTTGATGAGAAGGAATTTGAGTTAAACAGCAATAACCTGGTTATCTGTGACGGAAAGAAGGCAGTTGCGCTCGCCGGTATCATGGGCGGCTTAAACTCTGAGATTAACGACGGTACAACAGAGGTGATGTTTGAATCTGCAAAATTTGCAAGAGATAATATCAGAAAGAGCTCTCGTGCGCTGGGACAGGCTTCTGATTCGAGTGCACTTTACTCAAAGGGTGTAAACGAGTACACAACAGCCATGGCCATGAAGAGAGCGCTTCACCTGATGGAGGAGCTTGGCTGTGGTAAGGTTTCTTCAACTCACGTTGAGGTGACTACAGGAAATTCGCTTGAGCCAAAAGAGATGAAGGTTTCTATTGCAAAGGTTAATGGTGTGCTTGGAATAGAGGTACCTACAGAGGATATCGTGAGAATACTCACAAATTTAGGCTTTGCACCGGTTGTAAGCGGCGATGAGCTGACACTCATGATTCCTGCATACCGTGAGGATATGGAGGATTATCCGGATGTGGCCGAGGAGGTTATCCGTATGTATGGCTATGATCATGTCATTCCTGCATTCATGCCTACAGCACAGGTTACACTTGGAGGACTCAACCTTAGACAGCAGACAGAGCGCAAGATAAAAGAGGTGCTCTGTGCAGCAGGCGCGTATGAGGGAATACATTACTCATTCTTCTCACCTGCTGACCTTGATTTGCTCAGATTCCCGGAGGATGCACCTGAAAGACATGCTATCAGGCTTATAAACCAATCAATGTTGACCTCTCGCTTATGAGAACAACACTTGCTTCTGAGATGCTTTATGCCATAGCAAGAAACCAGAAGAAGGGTATCCTGGAGGGAAGAATCTTTGAGCTGGGAAATATCTTTATCGCAAAGGAGCTTCCGCTTACAGAGTATCCGGATGAGAGAGAGACACTTTGTGCAGGCGTATTCGGTGAGGATGAATCGTTCTTTACTATAAAGGGACTGGCTGAGACTGTAGCAGATGCGCTTGATGTGAAGTTTACATACAAGCCGGCTCAAAAGCCATTCCTTCATCCGTATCAGGCAGCAGAGGTATTCTGTGACGGACAAAAAATCGGATATCTCGGTCAGGTAAGATATGAGATATGCGATGAGCTTGACATGAGAGTACCGGCATATGTGATGGAGCTTGACTTAAGAGTTCTTTCACAGTGGTATGGAAAGGACAGAGTATTTACTCCAATCTCAAAATTTGATGATGAGAAGAGAGATTTTGCTTTTGTTGTGGACAAGGATATCACATGTGAGCAGATTGAAAACGGTATCAGGGAAGCCTGTGATTATGTCTCAGATGTTACACTGTTTGATGTTTACGAGGGTGTACAGCTTCCTCCGAATAAGAAGAGCATGGCGTACAGTGTAGTATTTACACCAAAGGATGAGGAGCTTAAGACTAAGAAGGTCGAGGGCTTTGTAAAGGATATACTTGCTCATCTTAAAGAGACTGCAGGTATCACACTTCGTGGTTAGACGTTAGTATAGTGTTAGGAATAGGAAAATTATGGACGTAAAAGATTTTGATTATGATCTTCCGGAGGAGCTAATAGCACAGGATCCTCTGGAGGATCGCTCCAGCTCAAGACTCATGGTGCTTGACAAGAAGACAGGAGAAGTCAGCCATCATGTGTTCAAGGAGATTGTTAAATATTTAAGACCGGGCGACTGCCTTGTGCTCAACAATACAAAGGTCATTCCTGCACGTCTTTTTGGCGTGAAAGAAGGCACTATGGCAAAGATAGAGATACTTCTTCTAAAGCGCAGACAAAATGACGTATGGGAGACTCTTGTAAAGCCGGGTAAAAAGGCAAAGCCGGGCACAAAGATTATATTTGGTGACGGACTTTTAACAGGTGAAGTAATAGATGTGGTTGATGATGGAAACAGGCTGATTCAGTTTAGCTATGAGGGTATTTTTGAGGAGATACTTGATAAGCTCGGACAGATGCCACTGCCTCCGTATATCACACATCAGCTAAAGGACAAGAACCGCTACCAGACAGTATATGCAAAGTATGACGGCTCAGCCGCTGCGCCTACGGCAGGACTGCATTTCACAAAGGAGCTTTTACAGCAGGTAAAGGATAAGGGAGTGGATATTGCAGAGGTGACTTTACATGTGGGGCTTGGCACGTTTAGACCGGTAAAGGTGGATAATGTGCTTGATCACCATATGCATTCAGAGTTTTACATGGTGTCACAGGAGGCTGCAGACAAGATTAATAATGCAAAGAAAAATGGCGGCAGAATAATATCTGTCGGCACTACAAGCACTCGTACCTTAGAGGCAGCATCCGATGAAAACGGCATGCTAAAAGAGTGCAGCGGATGGACGGATATCTTTATTTATCCGGGATACAGCTTTAAGGTGATTGACTGTCTGATTACAAATTTCCATCTGCCACAGTCTACACTTGTCATGCTTGTGTCAGCATTAGCAGGCAGAGAGCATGTCCTCAATGCATACAAAGAGGCTGTAGAGGAAAGATACAGGTTTTTCAGCTTTGGTGATGCGATGTTTATAACGAACGATATGCATATGGACGATGAGGCAGCTGAATAAATTTTACTTGTAAAAATCAGTCATATATACTAATATGTTGTTTGAGGGTAATTTGTTCCCTTAGACAATAATATAATAGATGGGGTAAAGTGAATGGAAGAAAAGAGAAGACATAAAAGACTTGACATTGATGTATCGGTACAGTTAGAGCGGCTGGATGAGGACGGAGTGACAACACTTAAGTATTGTCATGTGGATGTCACAGATATTTCCAGAAGCGGTATCGGATTTAATGCAAAGGTACCTCTTGATATACATACATATTATGACACCAGGATCCAAATTTGGACCAAGGAGGTTGTGGATGCGGTTGTCGAGATTGTACGAAGAACAGACAGTGAAGAAGGAGTATATCACTATGGTGCTGTGTTTATCGGTATGACAGACACTGATGCACTCAAGATTGATATTTATCAGATTTTCAATGATTTATAAAGTAAAAAAAGTAAATCATCCACATGATATTGTAACCAGTGTACCTGGCTCAAAGAGTATCGCAAACAGAGCCCTTTTAATCGCTGCACTCGCAAGCGGGCGCAGCGTTTTAAAAGGGTGTCTTTTTAGTGATGATTCGAGACATTTTATAGATGCACTGATTCGTCTGGGATTTCCGGTTTTGGTGGATGAGGATAAAAGAGAAATAACAATAACAGGCTTTGGAGGCAGGATACCAAAGAATGAAGCTGAGATAGATGTGGGAAGTGCAGGTACCGCTGCGCGTTTTCTTACAGCTCTTCTTGGACTGTCAAAGGGCAGATACCATATAGTGTCCTCTGAGCAGATGAAGAAGCGTCCTATGAAGGATCTGCTTGTATCGCTTGAAAAGCTGGGTGCCCATATTGAGTATGATGAGAACGAATATCATTTTCCTTTTACCATCGGAAATACAGGGGAGTATGCTGATACTGTTGATATAAACGTAGACAAGAGCAGCCAGTTTTTGAGTGCCCTTCTTATCTCGGCTATAGTGATGGAAAAGGACTTTACGATTAATGTCACAGGAACGCATGGTATGGCATATGTTGAGATGACGCGTCTTATGATGAAGCAGTTTGGGCTCGATGTGATGCAGGACAAAAAGAATAACAGCTTTATTATCCCTAAGAAAGCGGCGTATGAAAGCTTAGACTATGATATAGAGCCGGATGTGTCGGCTGCATGCTATTTTTATGCAATGAGCCCGCTTTTACATGTTAAGTCAAAGGTGATTGGGGTGCACCAGAACAGCTTGCAGGGAGATGTGGCATTTCTTGATGTGCTTGCGGATATGGGCTGCACAATTTCCGACGAGGCAGACGGCATAGTGTGTATGCCACCAAAGAATGCTCATATACATGGCGGAAGCTGGGATTTGTCAACATTCTCAGACCAGGCGCTGACACTTGCTGCGATTGCACCGTTTGCAAATGCACCTGTAGGGATAGAAGGCATTTCGCATATTCGTCTGCAGGAGTGTGACAGGATAAACGCCATCGAGGAAAACCTGACGGAATTAGGTGTGAGGGTTGAAGAAATTGAAAATGGCTTAAGGATTTATCCGGCAGAGCGTATTAAGCCTTGTAAAATTAAAACGTATGACGATCATCGCGTAGCCATGTCATTTACTTTGCCGGGGCTTAAGGCAGAGGGTGTTGAGATAATAGACCCTTATTGCTGCCGCAAGACCTTTGAGGATTTTTATGAGGTACTTGAGGAGAGCGTATATTAATAAAGTGTTATTGGTTTCTGCTTATTTGTAAACAGTGCTGCATTGGACGGTATAAAAAGAGCCGTAAAACGAATCAAATTCGTTTTACGGCTCTTTGTTTTTGGGATTAAAACCATATAACAGGATAAATCATCTGCGGTGAATAGTATAGTTTCTTTCTTTAAGTACGCTGATAGCCGATTCAAGAGCATCTTCGTCATAGAACTCTATGCGCAGTACACCCTCCTCAAACTCACGGTTGTTTATGATGCCGATATTCTTGATGCTGATGCCATTGAAGGCTAAAAGGCTTGCAAGCACTGCAATACCGCCTGCCTCGTCAGCAATATCGACAAATACCTCGTGGAAATCCTTGCGGATTTTGGCACCGGGCAGTGTGAGTGAATCTCTGTAATTCTTTGAGTCCTGAAAATAATCGAGCATCTTTTGAGAACTGCCGTCTGCAATTATTTCGCGAAGCTTATGGAAATTGGCTTCATACTGGTCCATGAGTGAGAGCAGCTGATTTTTGTTGGACTCACATATATTTTCCCACATGACAGGGGAGCTTGCAGCGATACGTGTCACATCGCGGAAGCCTCCGGCAGCGATAGTTTTCATAGTCTCTTTTTCGGAATCAATATGCTCAATCAGATTGACGAGAGAGTATGCAATCATATGTGGCAGGTGGCTGATGGCTGCGGTAGCGTGATCATGCTCCCTGTAGTCTAAAATGAGTGCTATCGAGCCAAGAGAAAGTACAAACTGCTTGAAATCATTTTGATTTTCTTCAGTCGTTGCTGCAGTAGGAGTGATAATATAGTAGGCGTTCTCCAAAAGCTGTTTGTCTGAATTGAGTATGCCTGTCTTTTCGGAGCCGGTCATAGGATGACCGCCGATGAAATTGCGCTCAAGGCCAAGCTCTATAACCTTTTCGTGAATCTGGGTTTTGGTGCTGCCCACATCTGTGATGATACAGTCATCCTTTATGATATCCTTAAGCTGTGTGAGATATTCGATATTTTTGTTTACCGGTGCACACAGAAAGATTACGTCGCAGTCTTTAAAAGAGTTAAGCTCTAAAAGCTCATTATTATCTATCAGGCCAAGCCCAAAGGCATCATCTATGGTCTGTTGATGCCCGGCTGTTGCGATAATTGAGACCTTTGGATTATTTTCTTTCATTTTTCTGGCTATAGAGCCGCCAATCAGACCGAGCCCTATAAAGCCAACTTTATCAAAATGCATTTATGTGTATCTCCTAATTCTTTATTGTAACTATTCAGAATCACCACACGCACATTCTAAAAATCGCACTATAGTGGTTTTGAATATTTACAATATATTATATCCAATTTAACACTATAAAGCAATAAATTATTGGCATATTTATTCAAATATAATAATAAAAAATAATCGTCAGATTGCATAAAAGTGTTGTAAATTATATAAAATATTAGTACAATGTTTACATACTATAATAATGTCAGGGAGGTACTTGAAATGAATGTTTACACTACTGAGAAGATTCGAAACGTCGTGCTTTTAGGCCATAGCGGCTGTGGCAAGACATCACTCGTGGAAGCTATGGCATATCTGGCAGGACAGACCACCAGAATGGGCACTGTAGCGGATGGCAGCACTATCAGCGATTTTGACAAAGAAGAGATAAAGCGTCAGTTCTCTATACATACATCGGTTGTACCGATAGAGTGGGATAATGTCAAAATAAATATTCTCGATACTCCTGGTTTTTTTGATTTTGTGGGAGAGGTTGAAGAAGCTGTATCGGCTGCAGATGCTGCAATCATCGTGGTTTCAGGCAAGGCAGGCATACAGACAGGCACAAAAAGAGCATGGGAGATATGCGAGAAATACAAGCTGCCGAGAATGATTTTCGTGACGGACATGGATATCGACAATGCAAGTTTCAAGGATGTGGTGCTAAAGCTGCAGGAGCTTTACGGTAAGAAAATAGCTCCATTCCATCTGCCAATCAGAGAGAATGAGAAGTTTGTGGGCTATGTCAATGTCATCCAGCAGAGGGCAAAGAGATGGAATGAAAGCGGAGGCGTGGATAAGTTTGATGTGCCTGAGTACTCAAAGGAGAACCTGGGAATATGTCGTGAGGCTTTAGTTGAAGCTGTAGCTGAGACAAGTGAGGAGTTCATGGACAGATATTTCGGCGGAGAGGAGTTTTCTGATGATGAAATCAGGGCTGCGCTTCGTGCAAATGTGCTTGAGTGCTCTATTGTACCGGTGCTTATGGGCTCAAATATTCTCGCAAGAGGCATGTATACACTTATGGCTGATATTGTGAAATATCTGCCGAGTCCGGAGAAGAGAAGCTGTACCGGTATTAACACCAAGACAAATGAGGTGTATAATGCGGATTATGATTTTGCAAAATCAAAGAGCGCTTATGTGTTCAAGTCGATAGTTGACCCGTACATCGGTAAGTATTCACTGATCAAGGTTAATTCGGGCGTACTAAAGACAGATGATGTACTTTACAATTATCACAGGGACTGCGATGAGAAAATCGGAAAGCTCTATGTGATGAGAGGCAGTAAGGTGGAGGAAGTGAAGGAGCTTCATGCAGGTGATATCGGAGCGCTTGCAAAGCTTACAAAGACTCTTACGACAGATTCTCTTTCCACCAGAAATATGCCTGTTACATATCTTAGAACAAGTATATCAAAGCCGTATGTGGCAATGCGCTACAAGGCAAAGAAAAAGGGCGATGAGGACAAGATTTCCCAGTCTTTACAGAAACTGTTAATGGAGGATCTGACACTAAACAGTGTAAATGACAGCGAAAATGGACAGACTGTACTATATGGTATCGGAGATATGCAGCTTGAGGTAGTGGCAAGTGAGCTTCTTGAAAAGTACAAGGTGGAGATAGAGCTTATGCGTCCAAAGGTAGCCTTTAAGGAGACTATCAGGAAAAAATCTGACGTAGAGTATAAGTACAAGAAGCAGTCGGGCGGACACGGACAGTACGGACATGTCAAGATGACATTTGAGCCGTCAGGTGATATGGATACGCCATATGTATTTGAGCAGACGGTCGTAGGAGGAGCTGTACCGAAGAACTTCTTCCCGGCTGTTGAAAAGGGTATTGCAGAGTCCGTGAAAAAGGGACCTCTTGCAGCCTATCCTGTGACGGGTATAAAGGCTGTGCTGTATGACGGCTCTTATCATCCGGTTGATTCATCTGAGATGGCCTTTAAGGTGGCAACGCAGCAGGCCTTTAAAAAGGGCATTATGGAGCAAAGCCGGTGCTTCTTGAGCCGATTGCCACTCTTAAGGTAGTGGTGCCTGAGGGCTATACAGGTGATGTGATGGGTGAGCTCAACAAGAGACGCGCAAGAGTGATGGGCATGAACCCGACAGACAATGGATATCAGGAGATAGTAGCGGATATTCCTTATCTGGAGCTTTATGGATACAATGCCACACTTCGCTCAATGACGAGTGGAAGCGGCACATTCTCATATGAGTTTGCCAGATATGAGCAGGCACCGGATGATGTGGCTGCAAAACAGATAGAAGAAAGGGCAAGCAAGCTTGTTGAAGTTGAAGAGTAGAATAGCATTAATTATATTACTTACATTGATTTTTACCAATACTCATGTGTTTGCATCGGAGATAAAAGAGGCAGAAGCTGCCTCTTTTGCTTCCGGGCCATCACTAAATACACTGGTTGACAATATGTCAGAAAGTGATGGTGTTTCATATATTTACTATAATCTGGGCGGTGCGGCAAACAATATCAATAATTATGGATACATCACGCCAAAGCAGAAATTCATGGGACTAAGAGAACCACACAAATACGGCTATAAATTTGATGGCTGGTATCTGGATGAGCATTTTTCAAAAAAGGCGGATGTTCTGACCTACGAAAAAGCAAATGGATATGTGGTATATGCCAAATGGGTCAGGACGATTAACAATGAATACAGCGTAGAGCATTACAATTACAGGAGTAATAAAAAAGCGCATACACTGGCGCTTAAGGATTGCGATTACGATTTTATAGATGAAATAGATATTCCGGGCATGCCGGAGACGAAGGAAAATGATTTTCTCAATAATTATATTTTCAGTGAGGCACAGTGTCCTCAGGGAATTTGTATCACGGATGAATACGTGCTTATCACGAGCTATTCTGATGACAAGGGCTCACTCGGGGAGCTTATGGTATTTGACAGGGAGGACGGAGAGTACCTCGTAACACTTGGCATGGATGCAAACAGCCACCTGGGAGGAATTGCCTTTGACGGGGAAAATGTATGGGTGTGCAATTCCTACGACACAACTGTGGAGCGCATCTCGTATGATTTTATCTCTCTAATGGCCACTGCGAATTCCAAGCAGGTCATCGATGCGACAGGTGTGGTAGATGTGTTTGATGTGGGAAACAAGCCGTCATGCATAACATACTATGGAGGCAGGCTGTGGATAGCCACTCATAATATCCTTTTTAAGTCAAAGATGGTAGCATATTATTATGACAAAAAGGACGACAGGCTCACAAGCCTGAGCACATATACGATACCTGCCAGAGTGCAGGGCGTTACATTTGATGCCTCAGGAAAGGTATATCTGAGCACCTCCTATGGCAGGAATGAGTCATCGTATATCAAGTGCTACAAATCACTCATAGCTCTGTCGTCAAGGCCAAACAGCCCCGACATCACAATAGAGATGCCGCCGGGCTCAGAGGAACTTGACAGTGTGGATAAAAGATTGTATGTCATTTTTGAATCTGCGGGGGAGAAGTACCTTGAGGGCACGGATGGCAAGGGAAACTCGCCTGCACCGATAGACAAGATACTTCGCATAAATACAGATTCATTTAAAAATTAACTATAGCATTTTTAAAAGCTTTTCAACCTGCCTGCGGTTTTTCTCAGGCAGGTTTTTGCTTAGCTCAGTGCACATGGAATAGACCTCTTCTTTGGTAAATTCTATGCCGTTACGCTTTGCCTCCTTAATACTTTCCATGAGAAACGGCATGGCACTTGTTGTGTCCTTTGGTTTTTCCTTTTGTACAAAATTATTTAAAAATTCCTGCTTTGTCATAAATCTCCCTATTGTCCAAAACTGAAAAAATATTTAATAGATTGTCTATCGTATCCTGTTCACTTTTGCTGCAGTATTTCTTTAAGGCATTGAGCATGGAAAGCCTTCTGTCTGACATACTTTCAGTCTCCGCAACAGACAGTGCAGGTGCACAGTCTATCATTCTCATTGAATTCATAAGTGATATGTAGTGAACCATAAGAGTCATTTGCTTTTGCGAGTCATGCGGCATATATGGAATTATGGTTTTAAGCATCTGAAGCTCCCTTGTCTGGGTTATTTCATCGAATGGTGTAAACAGGCTGTTCTCGTCCATAAAAATCCTTTAAAATATATTTCTATATAATATGTCACCTGATTCACATTATGCATGTTTACAGCATATATTATTAAAAAAAGATATATGCTTATCATAGATGGTCACGACGTATACGAGATAGATGAAGAATGCATCAAAAAGCACAGGGTGAAGGGCGAATGTAAAGTCCTTGAAAAGCTCAAAGAAAAAGAGCAGTGCAGGCAAAAAAAGAATACTGAAAAATCGTAAAAAGCTGCGGGCCGAAAAGACCCGCAGTAAAAATGTAAATCAGCAGCCGCAGCCACATCCGCAGCCGTTATTGCTGCTGCCGCCACAGCCAAAGCCACCACAGCAGAAAAGTAAGATGATAGCCCAGATACAGCTGTTATTGCCACTTCCACAGTCGTTTCCTCCGAAGAAAGAGCCTCCGTTACCATTTCCACAACAGCAGCACAGTAACAGGATAATCCATAAAATCGAAGAACATCCGCATCCGTTATCTGTATTGCTGCATGAACAGTTTGTTGCTGCTAAATCACTCATAAGTGACCTCCAATAAAATTTATTTACACTCTAGGTTATGATAGACATAACAAAGTGTTACACTAAGATTTAAATTTTTTTATTGACACAAAAAGTATAATTGTATACAATTATTCAAAAGATAAAACTAAGCACAGGAGATGTGAAGATGAGAGAAGTTTTGATGAACGAAAAAACAAATTTACTGCAGCTTGAAGAGCATTTTTACCAGCTCGTGGATGTAGATGAGCCGAATACTTTTAGAAATCTCTTTCCTTATTCAGAAGTTCCTAAGATAGCATTCAATGACAGAATAGTGCCTCACAATATGCCGGAGGATATCTGGATTACAGATACTACATTCAGAGATGGCCAGCAGTCGAGAGCACCGTACACGACGGAGCAGATTGTTACCATTTATGATTATTTACATAAGCTTGGTGGCCCTAAGGGAATAATCAGACAGAGCGAGTTTTTCCTCTACAGCAAAAAGGACAGGGACGCTGTTTACAAGTGTCTCGAGAGAGGATATAAGTTCCCGGAGGTTACATCGTGGATTCGTGCCAGCAAAAAGGACTTTGAGCTTGTAAAGGATATAGGACTCAAGGAAACCGGTATACTTGTAAGCTGTTCGGATTATCATATTTTCTATAAGATGAAGATGACCAGACGCGAGGTAATGAATATGTATCTGTCAGTCATCAGGGAGTGTCTTGAGACAGGAATAAGCCCTAGGTGTCATCTGGAGGATATCACACGTTCTGATATATATGGCTTTGTTATTCCATTCTGTGTTGAGCTCATGAAGCTGCAGGAGGAGTACAAGATTCCGATTAAGGTGCGTGCCTGTGATACAATGGGATATGGAGTAAACTTCCCGGGAGCAGTTATACCTCGAAGCGTTCCGGGTATCATATACGGACTTAACACACATGCAGGTGTGCCTTCTTCACAGATTGAGTGGCATGGACACAATGACTTTTACAAGGCAGTAAACAATTCGACTACGGCATGGCTCTACGGAGCAAGCGGTGTCAACTGTTCACTGTTTGGTATCGGAGAGAGAACCGGAAACACACCACTTGAGGCTATGGTATTTGAGTATGCACAGCTTAAAGGCACACTCGATGGAATGGATACAACGGTTATCACAGAGTTGTCAGAGTACTTTGAGAAGGAGCTTGGATATGTGCAGCCGAGCCGTACACCTTTGTCGGCAGAAACTTCAATGTGACAAGAGCCGGAATCCATGCTGACGGACTTCTCAAAAATGAGGAAATTTACAACATATTCGATACGGGTAAATTCTTAAACAGACCACCTCTTGTAGCTGTGTCCAATACATCAGGACTTGCAGGAATAGCGCTGTGGATAAACACTTACTACCGTCTGCCGGATGACAGAAAAGTAGATAAGAACTCAAAGCTTGTGACCATGATAAAGAAATGGGTAGATGAGCAGTACGACGAGGGCCGTGTGACTACCATCACAGATAATGAGCTTGTAGTTCAAATTACTGATTGCTGTAAAAAGCTTAATATAGTATTATAGTGAGGTGGATTAGTACATGTCACATGATAATTACAGCCTGAGTGCCAAGGTATACAATCATATCAGGATGGTATACTTGCAGGAACATTTGCAAAGGGCGATGAGCTTAAGGAAAAGAATATCGGTGATGAGCTTGGAGTGAGCAGGACTCCTGTGAGGGAAGCACTGCGTCAGCTTGAGCTTGAGGGACTTGTGTCTATCATCCCAATAAGGGAGCGTTCGTGGAGGGTGTTTCCACGGACGATATCAGGGATATATACGAGATAAGAGCTCTGCTTGAGGGGCTTTGTGCCAGATGGGCTGCAACGAGGATATCGGATGAGCTCATGGCGGCCATGGAGGAGAATATTTATCTCACGGAGTTTCACGAGAAAAAGGGCAATGCAAAGAAGCTTCTTGAGCTGGACAATAGGTTTCATGAGCTGCTGTATGAGGCCGGCGGAAGCAAGGAGCTTATGAGGGTATTAAAGGACTATCATGAGTATGTCGGCAGAGTGAGAAAGGTGACACTCGGCGAGACAAAAAGAGCCAAAAACTCCACTCACGAGCATAAACAGATATGCGAGGCAATTAAGAATCATGACGCACTGCTGGCAGAAAAATGCGCCAGAGAGCATATAAACAATTCAAAGGAAAATATGGAACACCTTGGTTGGGAAAACCTTATTAAGTAAAGGAGATTTAAGAATGAGCAAGATTACGATGACAACACCCCTTGTAGAGATGGACGGAGACGAGATGACCAGAATCCTCTGGCAGATGATAAAGGATGAGCTTTTAATACCTTTTATTGATTTAAAGACAGAGTATTATGATCTGGGATTAGAGGAGCGAAATCGTACAGATGATCAGGTGACCGTTGAATCAGCAAAGGCAACCATGAAATACGGTGTCGCAGTAAAATGTGCGACAATCACACCAAACGCAGCCAGAATGACAGAGTACAATTTAAAGGAGATGTGGAAGAGTCCTAACGGCACAATAAGAGCCATGCTTGACGGAACAGTGTTCAGAGCACCAATCGTTGTAAAGGGCATAGAGCCAAACGTAAAGACATGGGCTAAACCAATCACAATCGCTCGTCATGCATATGGTGATGTGTACAAGGCAACAGAGATGAAGGTAGCAGGTCCGGGAAAGGCTGAGCTTGTATTTACAGCAGAAGACGGAACTGAGACTAGAGAATTAATACATGAGTTTAAGGGCGCAGGAGTTATTCAGGGACAGCATAACCTGGATGATTCAATCGAGAGCTTTGCACATAGCTGCTTTAAGTATGCACTTGATACAAAGCAGGATTTATGGTTTGCCACAAAGGATACCATTTCAAAGAAATATGACCACACCTTCAAGGATATCTTCCAGGAAATCTTTGATGCACAGTATAAGGAAGCTTTTGAGAAGGCTGGAATTACATATTTCTACACACTTATTGATGATGCGGTTGCCAGGGTAATGAAATCTGAGGGTGGATTTATCTGGGCATGCAAGAACTACGACGGAGATGTAATGAGTGATATGATCTCATCTGCATTCGGCTCACTTGCATGATGACATCAGTGCTTGTATCCCCTCACGGATACTATGAGTATGAGGCAGCACATGGAACAGTACAGAGGCACTACTACAAACATTTAAAGGGTGAGGAGACATCAACAAACTCTGTAGCTACTATTTTTGCATGGACAGGTGCTCTCAGAAAGAGAGGAGAGCTTGACAAGCTTCCGGCACTTTCTGAGTTTGCAGACAAGCTTGAGGCAGCCTGCATAAAGACTATTGAGAGCGGAAAGATGACAAAGGATCTCGCACTCATCACAACAATTGAAAATCCTACTGTTTTAAACAGCGAAGGCTTCATCAAGGCAATCAGAGAGGAGCTTGAGAAGACAATTTAATCTGAAATTTGGTTTTTAGCCTTAGAATAAGATATAACCCGGGGATAATTATGAATTTTTTGAATGTTAAATTCTTAACACATTGACAGATTACCTTCAAAAAATTATAATTAATCTTGGGTTTTTGTCTTTAAAAGAGAAATGATATCCTGATGATTGGAGGAATAAGACTTGAGTAAAGAAATATCACAGGCGGTTATCAGAAGGCTGCCACGATACTATAGATATCTCGGAGAGCTTTTGGATGAGGGAGTGGAGCGTATTTCATCAAACGATCTGAGTCACAGAATGAAAGTGACAGCTTCACAAATCAGACAGGATCTCAATAATTTCGGTGGCTTTGGACAGCAGGGATACGGATACAATGTTCAGTTTCTCTACGAGGAAATCGGAAAGATAATGGGACTTGACACAGAGCATAGAATAATTATCATCGGTGCAGGCAATCTGGGCCAGGCACTCGCCAATTATGTAAAGTTTGAAAAGCTTGGCTTTGTGATAACAGCGCTTTTTGACGTAAATCCTGAGCTTTCAGGAAAGAGTGTACGAGGCATTCCAATCCTTATGCTAAGTGAGCTGGATGAGTATTGCAGAACACACAGGGTGGATATTGCGGCGCTGACCATGCCAAAGTCAAAGGCTGACTCTATTGCGTCAAAGCTTGTGGATTTAGGAATAAGGGCTATATGGAATTTTGCACATGTGGATCTTGAAATTCCAAATAAAGATGTGGTTGTGGAGAGTGTTCATCTGTCTGACAGCCTTATGCAGCTCAGCTATAATATTGTTAAAAACTCCAAAAATAAATAGAGGGTGAGTCTTATGAATGATAAAAAAGATTTTGAGGCTGCATTAAAAGGAAAAAAGGTGCCTTTACTGGTTTTAGACCAGAAGTGGCACAGACTTTTTGCCATTCATGGTAAGACTGACGAAATATCAGCCACGGAAAAAGAACTGGATGAGCTGTTAAAGCTGCAGGGAAAGTACAACAATGAGCTTAAGAATTTAAAAAAGCTTAAGTCGAAAATTATGTCTAATATTGTTGCCAACATGGGAGATGACGGCGATGAAAAGCGTGACAAGGATAAGCAGCTTATAGATGAGATAAATGAGAAAGCTGACAACATTGAGGGAGAGCTTATTGAAATCCAGAAGAATATAAAAGCTGTAAATGACAGGCTGATGCTTTTGTCGATGGATTACTTCAGTGAAAAAATCGAGAAAAATAAACTGGAATCAAAAGAAATTGACGACTGGATTGCAAATATAAGAGTTGAACTTAAGAAAAATGTAATCAGAAAACAGAACAGAGATATTAACAACAGGGAGATTTATTCGTATCTTCATGATATTTTTGGCGCTGAGGTTTTAGATCTTTTTGATATTGAATATGACGATCCTATGGTTTTCAATGCCAATAATGCAAATACTGATAATGCAAACAATGAGAATAAGGGGAATTGATATTGGAATATATTGTTACAGGTAATGAAATGAAGCTTCTGGACGATACAACATCACAGGTCTTTTTGGTTCCTTCGGTGGTGCTGATGGAGCAGGCTGCGGCCGGTGTTGTCCGGGAGCTTGTTGCATGTTTTGATAAATCAAAGGAGTTTGCCGTGATATGTGGCAGAGGCAATAATGCAGGAGACGGTATCGCGATAGCAAGACTTTTAAATCAGCCGGATACAGATGCGTGCTGTACTATGCTTTTGGCACAGATGAGGCAGGAAGTGAGCTTTTTGAGCTGCAGAAAAATATATACGCAAGGTATGGCTTTAAGGTGGTTTCTGATATTGAGTGTGTATGTAAAAGTGACGTAATAATAGATGCACTGTTTGGCACAGGGCTTAAGCGAGCCATAGAAGGCTCTTTAGCAGATGTGATTTCAGCCGTTAACAAGGCAGATGCTTACAGGGTGGCGGTCGACGTGCCGTCGGGAGTGGATTCTGATAAAGGACATGTGATGGGATGCACTTTTAAAGCAGATTTCACATATACTTTTTCCTATAAGAAGACTGGCCTTCTCCTGTGGCCGGGCTGTGACTATTGCGGTCTGGTTAAGGTGGTGCATATAGCATAGATGACCACAGCTTTTGTGGTAATCTGCCATCAGTAAGGGCTCTTGATGAGTCTGATTTAAAGAAGCTTGATAACAGACCGGCACACTCCAACAAGGGAACTTTCGGAAAACTGTTAGTTATAGCAGGAAGCCGCAATATGGCCGGTGCGGCGGTGCTTTCGGCAAAGGCTGCATACAAAAGCGGAGCAGGGCTTGTGAAAATTATAACGCCGGAGTGCAACCGCTCAATAATCCAATGTGCTTTGCCGGAAGCACTGCTTTGTACTGATATCGCGTCAGCTAAAGCACTTGAGACAGAGCTTGAGTGGGCAGATGCGGCGGTGATAGGCCCTGGCTTTCAAAGTCTGATAATGCCAAAATGTTAGTTGAAACAGTACTAAAAACAGCAGAGATACCTCTTGTAATCGATGCGGATGCGCTTAATATCATATCAGAAAACATGACTTTGCTTAAGGAACATAAAATGCCTGTTATCGTGACTCCGCACCTGGGCGAGATGTCCAGACTTATGAAAAAGAGCATTGCTAATATACAGGAAGATATCATCGGTGTGGCAGGAGAGTTTGCAGGCTTGTACAATGTGACTTGTGTGCTTAAGGATTTTCGTACGATTATCGCAGCGGCTGATGGCGAAAAATTTATCAATCTGTCCGGCAACTGCGGTATGGCAACAGCCGGAAGCGGAGATGTGCTAAGCGGCATCGTGGGAGGTCTTCTGGTGCAGTGGCAGGATACGAAAAAGGCTGCGGCATACGGCGCATTTATTCATGGGCTTGCCGGTGATATGGCATTTGACAATACCGGCTCTTATGGTATGATAGCAAGTGAAATTATTGATGGATTAGATAAAGTTTGGATTAAGGTGGAAAAAAATGGCAATTAACAGAATCAGAGCAGATATAGATCTGGATGCAATTTTATATAATATGGAGTCGATGCATAATAAGCTAAAGCCGGGGACAATGATGGCAGCAGTCGTAAAGGCTGATGGCTATGGTCATGGTGCTGAGGCTGTTTCAGAGGTACTGGAGCCGCTTCCGTATCTGTGGGGCTATGCCGTTGCTACAAGCAACGAGGCAATGCAGCTTATTGCGGCAGGCAGGAAAAAGCCGATACTTATTTTAGGACTCAGCTTCCCAGAGCAGTTTGAGGAGATAGTGGACAATGATGTGCGACCGGCGGTATGTACCTACGAGACCGCTAAGGAACTATCGCGTATCGCTGTCGCTAAGAATAAAACCTGTAAGATACATATCAAGATAGATACCGGTATGTGCCGTATAGGCTTTCAGGTGACAGAGGAAAGTGCAGATATTATTGCACAGATTGCTAAGCTGCCGAATATTATGATAGAGGGAATATTCACTCACTTTGCAAGGGCAGATGAGCTGTCAAAGGAGCCTGCCTTTGAGCAGTTTGAGCTTTTTAAGAGGATGATAGCTCTTGTTGAGGCAAGAGGAGTCGAGATTGCAATCAAGCACTGCTCAAACAGTGCGGGAATAGTTGAAATTCCGGAGTGCAATATGGATATGGTAAGAGCAGGCATCACACTCTATGGTCTGTGGCCGTCAGAGGAGGTAGACAAGAGTAAAATCTCCCTAAAGCCTGTTATGTCGCTGCACAGCAGGGTTGCTTATGTAAAGGAGCTTGAGCCGGGCAGGCATATAAGCTACGGAGGCACATTTACGGTAGAACATCCTATGAGGATAGCAACTGTCCCGGTGGGATATGGTGATGGATATTCAAGAGGACTTTCAAACAAGGGCTGGGTCCTCATAAAAGGAAAAAAAGCGCCTATATGCGGCAGAGTCTGCATGGATCAGTTTATGGTTGATGTGACAGACATACCTGACGTGAAAATAGGCGATGCAGTTACTCTGCTCGGTAAAGACGGGGATGAGACAATCACAATGGAGCAGTTAGGTGAGCTGTCAGGCAGATTCAACTATGAGTTTGCGTGTCTTATCACACCGCGTGTTCCAAGAATCTACCACAAAAACTAAAAAAGTGTAACTTTTAAGAATACACTCGAAAAATCTGGAGATACTTTTTGTATACCATAATATGGAGTGTATTCGTGTATGATTATTCAAAGAGGAGATATTTATTACGCTGATTTAAGACCTGTTGTAGGCTCAGAGCAGGGCGGGATAAGACCTGTCCTTATAATACAAAATGATGTCGGAAACAGACACAGCCCGACAGTAATCTGTGCAGCCATAACCTCGCAGATGCATAAAGCAAAGCTGCCCACCCATGTGGAGCTTGCCTGCAAGGAGTATGCGCTTGCAAAGGATTCGGTTGTGCTTTTAGAACAGCTTCGCACAATCGACAAAAAAAGGCTTAAGGATAAGGTGTGCCATCTTGATGAGGACACATTGCTTAAAATAGACAGAGCACTTGAAATCAGCTTAGAACTTATTACATAGGATAATAAAAACATTATGTTATATGCAATTATAATTTTATCAATACTTGTAGTGATACTTCTTTTGTGTATTGGAGTATTGCTCTACGGAATGAAAAACAACAAAAAGACTCTCGATGGAATACTTGGAAACGATGATGTCACAGAGGAAGAAATTATTTCCATGGTCAGAGAGGGACACGAGCAGGGCACAATCCTTGCGTCTGAGGCAGAGATGATACACAATGTGTTTGAGTTTGATGATAAGGAAGTAAAGGATATCATGACTCATCGCAAGAATATTGTCAGCCTCGATGGCAATATGTCCTTTATTGATGCAATCGAATTTATTATAGATACAGGCAAATCACGGTTTCCGGTCTATGAAAACGATGTTGACAGTATCATCGGAGTCTTACATATCAAGGATGCTTTTACATTTTTTGAAAAAAATGAGGTTTACCGCAGCAGTATCAAGGACATAGACGGGCTTATCCGGCCGGTGGACTTCATACCAGAGACGGTAAACATCAATGATCTGTTTAAAAAGATGCAGTCTAAAAAGAGTCATCTTGCGATGGTTGTGGATGAGTACGGACAGATATCGGGACTTATCGCGATGGAGGATATACTCGAGGAGCTTGTCGGAAATATCGAGGATGAGCACGATGAGGAAGAAAACTACATAAGAAAGAATGATGACGAGACATTTATAATGGACGGTATGACTGAGTTTTCCGATGTGAAGGAGGCGCTGTCGCTGCCTGTTGATGATGATGCCTACGAGACGCTTAACGGCTTTATCATATCGCTTTCGGATAAGATTCCGGAGGAGGGGGATAAGACTGTGATTACAGCATATGGCTATAAGTTTTCTGTTATGAGCGTTGAGGATAAGGTCATTAAGCAGGTAATGATTAAGAAACTTGCACCGGAACAAAAAAAATGATATTATAAAGTATAGATTATTTTTAAAAGTAGAAAAGAGGATACAAATTATGTCAGGACATTCTAAATTTGCGAATATCAAGCATAAGAAAGAGAAAAATGATGCTGCAAAGGGCAAAATCTTTACAATGATCGGTAGAGAGCTCGCAGTTGCAGTTAAAGAGGGCGGACCGGATCCGGCCAATAACTTCAAGCTTGCACAGGTAGTTGCCAAGCAAAGGCCAACAACATGCCAAACGATACAATTGAAAGAGGTATCAAAAAGGCAGCAGGAGATGGCAACAGTGTAAACTATGAGACAGCTACATATGAGGGCTATGGACCATCGGGTACAGCTATTATCGTAAAGTGTCTTACAGACAATAAGAACCGTACAGCGGCCAATGTCCGCAATGCCTTTACAAAGGGACAGGGAAGCATCGGTACACAGGGCTGTGTATCATACATGTTTGACGAGAAGGGTCAGATCATCATCGACAAGGAAGAGTGCGATATGGATGCAGATGACCTTATGATGCAGGCACTCGATGCAGGCGCTGAGGATTTTGCCGATGAGGATGACAGCTACGAAATCACAACTGCACCTGCTGATTTTGATGCAGTCAGGGCTGCTCTTGAGGAGGCAGGTATCACAATGGCTTCAGCAGAGGTCACAATGATTCCACAGACATATGTCACACTGACAGATGAAGCTGACATCACGAATATCGGCCGTATCTTAGACCTTCTTGACGATGATGACGACGTCCAGGAAGTATACCACAATTGGGAAGAGTAAACTAAATATTATATATCACGGGTTTTAGCGGGAGGAGAATATGAAAAAGATTCTATTTGTAGCTTCAGAGTGTGTACCATTTATAAAAACAGGAGGTCTTGCAGATGTGTGCGGTGCACTTCCTAAAGAGTTTGACAAGAACTATTGGGATGTAAGGGTTGTAATACCTGATTATAGCTGTATACCGGAGCAGTATCGCAATAATTTTGAGTATGTTACCCATTTTTATATGAGCTCAGGTCCATACGTGCAGGACAAGTATGTCGGAGTGCTCAAATATGAGCAGGACGGCGTTACATATTACTTTATTGACAATCAGGAGTTCTTTACAGGATTTTCTCCATATACTTCTGACACTAAGTTTGAGATTGAGAAGTATACATTTTTTGACAAGGCTGTACTCTCAATGCTCCCGCTTATTGATTTTAAGCCGGATATTATACACTGTCATGACTGGCAGACAGGTCTTTTGCCTGTATACTTAAAGAATGAGTTTGCCGCAAATCCATTCTTCTGGGGTATCAAGACAATTATCACTATCCACAATCTTAAGTTCCAGGGAATATGGGACAGGGAGTGGGTACAGGGTGTTTCAGGTCTTACAGACAATCTGTTCACACCGGACAAGCTTGAGTTCAAGAAGGACGCAAATATGCTTAAGGGTGGTCTTGTATATGCTGACTATATCACAACTGTCAGTGATACATATGCAAACGAGATTCAGACAGAGTACTATGGTGAGGGATTAAACGGCTCTTAAGTGCCAGACATTTTGACATGCAGGGTATCGTAAACGGTATTGATTACAATGCCTATGACCCACAGACTGATGGCAGAATCTATTGCAATTACAATGCTTCCGATTTCAGAAAGAAGAAGTTCAATAACAAGACAAAGCTTCAGCAGGATCTTGGCCTTGCGGTTGATAAAAAGAAGTACATGATAGGTCTTATTTCAAGACTTACAGACCAGAAAGGTCTTGACCTTATCAATCATGTGATTGAGGGTATCGTGGACGATTTCACACAGCTTGTTGTTATCGGTACAGGAGATCCTCAGTACGAGAATATGTTCAGACACTATGCATGGAAATACCCTGACAGGGTTTCAGCAAATATATGTTACTCCGATGATCTGGCTCACAAGCTCTATGCGGCTGCTGATGCATTTCTGATGCCATCCAGATTTGAGCCTTGCGGTCTGACACAGCTTATCTCATTCCGCTATGGTACAGTTCCGATTGTTCGTGAGACAGGAGGTCTCAAGGATACGGTTAAGCCTTATAATGAGTATGAGAATTCAGGAGATGGCTTCTCATTCTCAAACTACAACGCCGATGAAATGCTTGCAGTCATCAATTATTCTAAGCACATCTTCTTTGATAAGAAGCGTGAGTGGAACCAGATTGTGGACAGGGGCATGGCCAATGATTTCTCTTGGAATGCTTCCAAGTTCAAATATGAGGGATTATACAATTACCTTATTGGTGAATAAAATATTTTGGTGAAATTGTGGTTTTTGCATAACATTTTGCCCCGCCTTTTACGGCGGGGCATTTTTTATATATTAGGTGCATGATACATTTTGACCCTTTAATCACAAAATCGAAAAATTACTTTAGAAAATTTACACAGAACAGAAGAAATATGTTATTATATACTCTGTAAATCAAAATACGGAGGTTAGTTACATGGCAACGAGGAAGAAATCCTCAGCAAAAAGACAGACAAAAAAGGAGAGAATGGCTCAGATAGAGAGGCAGCAGGCATTTAAAAAGGAAATATTTCTCTGGATAGTAGTAGCTGTTTCAATCCTTTTATTTATAAGCAATTTTGGAATAGGCGGTCATTTGGGAAACGCAGTAAGCGGTTTCCTTTTTGGTGTATTTGGAATGGTGGCATATATTTTTCCGCTTGTGCTTCTGGTGGGCAGCTTTTTTGCTGTGTCCAATAAGGGCAATTCATATGCTATCATGAAGCTTGTTATGACCATAGTTCTCATATGGTTTATATGTGTGTTTATGTACCTGGCAGTGTATGGTGAATTCGCGGTTTCGCCGGTGCAGTCATATATTGACAGTGTTGAAAGGCATTCAGGTGGTGGATTTATAGGCGGCCTCATAGGCTGCATTTTGGTTCCGGCGGTAGGAATTATAGGTGCATACGTGGTGACAATAGTTGTAATGATTATCTGTCTTGTGCTCATTACCGGTAAATCATTTATGAAGGGCATGAGAAACGGCGGCCGAAAGGTATACGAGTCAGCGCGTGAGAATAATGAGAGATATCAGGAGTATCGGCAGTATAAGTCAAGAGAGCGTCAGACAAGAGAGGGTTTAGCTTCAGATGATACAGACAGTGACATAAAGGAGGCTGCAAAAGGTGCAGAAGGAGTAAGCGTGCCGGCCGAAGGATGGACAATAAGATAACAGGCGTGTCACTTGATACAAAAATTGATGGCAGTGAAAACGCGCTGGATTCAGGCATGGCAGGTAGTGATACAGCGCATGTGGGGATATTTGGACAAGGTGCAGCTGCTACAGATGCGCTTGGTGAGATAACTATAGAGAATTACCCGAGTTCACCTGCAATAAAGGAGAAAAAGACGACAAGCCTTACATCAGGGGATGCAGGTGAGATAGTGCAGACACCTGACTTTGGTGTGGCATCGGAGCCAGTTTCGGTTTTGGGTGGCACAGCCGGTAGCGACAATGCAGATGAGCTGGAAGAAGGACCTTGCAGCAGATTAATGGCATGAAACCGGATGACTTAGGTGCAGCAGCTGAAAGCCATGTGTCGCAGATACCTATATCGGGCTGCGTGGAGCCTGATATATCTGATGATTTTGGCATACAAAAAGATAATGAGCTGCAATCAAAATTATCAGCTCCGGCTGCAGATGCGGTAATGACAAAACCACCTGCAGCAGAGCCAGGTAAGAAAAATGTCAAATCAGACAAGGATGAGCTCGCCAAAGAGGTTGAAAAAGTCAGCGAGCAGATAGCAGCAAATGATGCAGAAAATGCAATCCAGCAGAAGCCGTATGTATTTCCGGTTGTTGATCTGCTTAAGGCTCCTGACAGGGGTAAAACCGGTGATTCGCAGGCACATCTGCGTGAGACGGCGGCAAAGCTTGAACAGACTCTTAATGTGTTTGGTGTGAATGCAAAGGTGAATAACATAAGCTGCGGTCCTGCGGTTACGAGGTTTGAAATTACACCGGAGCTTGGAGTGAAGGTATCAAAGATTGTGAATCTTGCAGATGATATAAAGCTTAATCTGGCTGCAGCAGATATACGAATCGAGGCTCCGATTCCGGGAAAAGCCGCTGTAGGTATCGAGGTGCCAAACAGTCAGAGTGTTGCTGTTTCCTTCAGGGAGCTTGTGGAGTCTGAAGAGTTTAAAAATGCCAAATCAAAGATTACCTTCGCAGTGGGAAAGGATATTGCAGGCAAGGTTAAGGTTACGGATATCGCAAAGATGCCGCATCTTTTAATTGCCGGTGCTACAGGCTCAGGTAAATCAGTTTGTATCAATACTATTATCATGAGTATATTGTACAAGGCAAAGCCGGATGAGGTTAAGCTGATTATGATTGACCCGAAGGTGGTTGAGCTTAGTGTATACAATGGCATACCGCATCTGATGATTCCGGTTGTTACGGATCCCAAAAAAGCGGCCGGAGCATTAAACTGGGCGGTTTCAGAGATGACTGATCGATATGAGAAGTTTGCAAACAGCGGTGTCAGGGAAATAAACGGTTACAATGCCATGATTGACACGATGGATGGCAAGGACACAGAAAAGCCGCCGAAGATGCCTCAGATAGTCATTATAGTGGACGAGCTTGCAGACCTTATGATGGTTGCATCAAAGGATGTGGAGGAGGCAATATGCAGGCTGGCACAGCTTGCGAGAGCAGCCGGTATACATCTGATTATAGCTACACAGAGGCCTTCTGTTAATGTTATTACAGGTCTCATCAAGCGAATATGCCAAGCCGTATCGCATTTGCGGTTACAAGCGGTGTTGACAGTCGTACCATACTTGATATGAATGGTGCGGAAAAGCTCCTTGGAAAGGGAGATATGTTATTTGACCCACAGGGTGTTCCGAAGCCCCTTCGAGTACAGGGCGCATTCGTTTCAGATAAAGAAGTTTCCGATATTGTGAAATTTATTATTGAAAATAATGAGAATGCACAGTACAGTAATGATGTGGCACAAAAGATGGAGAGCCTGTCGAACGATACGACAAATACAACCGTTACCATTTCAGATGTGGAAAACACGGATGATGGCAGGGACTCTTACTTTGCGGAGGCAGCGTCAATTATCACAGATAAGGAACGGGCTTCAATCGGAATGCTTCAAAGATACCTTAAAATTGGCTTCAACAGGGCGGCCCGCATCATGGATCAGCTCGAAGAGGCCGGTGTAGTGGGACCTGAGGAGGGGACAAAGCCCCGCAAGGTTCTGGTGACTAAAGAGGAATTAGATACTATATTAGAGAATAATTAACACAAAGGAGCAAAGAAAAATGAAAACAGATATTCAGATCGCACAGGAAGCTACAATGCTTCCAATCAAGGATGTAGCAGCAGCTATAGGGATTGAAGAGGATGACTTAGAGCTTTATGGAAAGTATAAGGCAAAGATTTCTGATGAGCTCATCAATCGCACAAAGAAAAATCCTGACGGAAAGCTCATACTTGTTACAGCTATAAACCCGACTCCTGCAGGGGAGGGAAAGACAACCACAAGCGTCGGTCTTGGAGAGGCATTTGGACGCTTGGGAAGAAAGCACTTATCGCACTTCGTGAGCCGTCACTTGGACCTTGCTTTGGTATCAAGGGAGGAGCAGCCGGTGGCGGATATGCACAGGTTGTCCCAATGGAGGATTTAAATCTTCATTTTACAGGAGATTTTCATGCAATTACATCTGCGAACAATCTGCTTGCAGCACTTCTTGACAATCATATCCAGCAGGGCAACGAGCTTGGTATCGACCCGCGCCAGATTGTATGGAAGAGATGTATGGATATGAATGACCGTGTCCTTAGAAATATCGTTGTTGGTCTTGGAAGCAAGATGGACGGAATGGTCAGAGAAGATCATTTTGTCATCACTGTAGCATCTGAAATTATGGCAATACTCTGTCTGGCCGATGATATGGCAGATTTAAAGAAGCGCTTGGCAGAATTATCGTGGCATACACCTTTGACGGAAAGCCTGTCACAGCCGATGATCTTCAGGCTACAGGCTCTATGGCAGCTCTCTTAAAGGATGCCTTAAAGCCGAACCTTATCCAGACACTTGAGCATACACCGGCAATAGTTCACGGTGGACCTTTTGCAATATAGCACATGGCTGTAACAGTGTCCGTGCCACAAAGACAGCATTAAAGCTTGCAGACTATGTTATCACTGAGGCAGGCTTTGGCGCAGACCTTGGCGCAGAGAAGTTCTTTGATATCAAGTGCCGTATGGCAGGGCTTAAGCCGGATGCGGTTGTACTTGTTGCAACAATCAGAGCATTAAAATATAATGGCGGTGTGCCGAAGGATGAGCTTTCATCAGAGAATCTTGATGCACTTAAGGCTGGAATCGTAAATCTTGAGAAGCATATTGAGAATCTTCACAAGTTTGGAGTGCCTGTAGTTGTCACATTAAATTCATTTGTCACAGATACAAAGGCTGAGACTGATTTTGTAGAGCAGTTCTGTAAAGAAAGAGGCTGTGAATTTGCACTCTCAGAGGTATGGGAGAAGGGTGGCGAAGGCGGAATTGACCTTGCCAACAAGGTACTTGAAACAATCGAGCACAAGGAAAGCAATTTTAAGGTGCTCTATGATGATAGCCTGTCACTTAAGGAAAAGATTGAAACTGTTGCAAAAGAAATATATGGAGCAGATGGTGTTACATATTCTCCGGCAGCAGAGAGAGAGCTTAAGAGGATTACAGACCTTGGAATGGGCGATTTTCCAGTATGTATGGCAAAGACACAGTATTCGCTTTCTGATGATGCAAAGAAGCTTGGCAGACCGAGCGGCTTTAAAATCAACGTACGTGAGGTTTATGCGTCAGCAGGTGCAGGCTTTGTGGTAGCAGTAAACGGTTCTATTATGACTATGCCGGGACTTTCAAAGAAGCCGGTGCATACGGCATTGATGTGGATGATAATGGTGTGATCACAGGATTATTCTAGGAGGAAATATGGCTAATCTAATAGACGGAAAATTAATTTCAACACAGATTAAGGATGAGCTTAAGGAAGAAGTGGCAGAACTTAAGAAAAAAGGTATCGATGGCTGCCTTGCGGTGATTCAGGTCGGAAATGACCCTGCATCATCAGTGTATGTGCGCAACAAGAAAAAGGCATGTGAGTATGTCGGAATAAAATCGCTTTCATACGAGCTTGCAGAGGAGACTACACAGGAGGAAATATTAGAGCTTATCGAAAAACTCAATGCTGATGTTTCTGTAAATGGTATTCTCTGTCAGCTTCCGCTGCCAAAGCATATAGATGAGGATGCGGTTATTGATGCTATTGATCCAAAGAAGGATGTTGACGGCTTCAGTCCACAGAGTGTTGGAGCGATGGTTATAGGAAAGCCGGGCTTTTTACCGTGTACTCCGGCCGGTATCATTCAGCTTTTAAAGAGAAGCAATATAGATATTGATGGTAAAAGCTGTGTTGTGGTTGGCAGAAGCAATATAGTCGGCAAGCCTATGTCACTTCTCATGCTTAGGGAGAATGCAACTGTTACGGTATGCCATTCACATACAAAGGATTTAAAAGATGTATGTAAAAATGCTGATATACTTATAGTGGCAATAGGAAAGCCTAAGTTTATAGATGCTTCATATGTGAAGGATGGTGCGGTTGTAATTGATGTTGGAATCCACAGAAATGCTGAAAATAAGCTGTGTGGTGATGTGGATTTTGATTCTGTTGTGTCTAAAGCGTCACATATCACACCTGTACCGGGCGGTGTAGGTCCTATGACAATTGCGATGCTCATGAGCAATTGTGTTGAGGCTATGAAGAGATAATTAGACAATTAGACAATAAGTAAGAGGATTAGATGTATGAGATGTGCCAATTGTGGTAATGAATTGAAGGCGGGCAGTCTGTACTGTGATGTCTGTGGGCATCCGGTTCAGATAGTGCCTGATTACAACGAATTTGATGATTATCTTGATAATCTGGTTGGAAATGATGAAAGGCGAACTGATGGACAAAAGACTGCAAAGCCTGTGTCTGATATGACAATCAGGTTTGATGAGCCGGTGAGGGAACAGCTTCATAGTGCCGGTCAGCGGAACGGACAAAAACCGGACAGAATGTCACAGTCTGTAAAGCAGCAGGTGAGACAGGCTCAGACAGGTGAGCAGCAGTCTCAGACGAAACAACCGTGTGAGAAGCCGCAGTCTGACGGACAGAGGGCAAAGAGAGCGCAGCAGAAGAAGATAATTATTATATCAGCTGTAGTGTGCGCTGTAGCAATTGTAATACTTATTGCAGCTATTACACGTAATGTAAGCAGATCACATGACAATTCATTTGATTATCAGGTGAAGCAGGCAAAGGCAGCTTATTCGGCGGGAAATATAAATTCCGCGGTTTCTTATTATGAGAAGGCTTTGTCGATTGATTCGGATAATACAGATGTCAGATTTGCTTTGGCTGATATATATATGTCGAAGAAGGATTATGATGCCGCTCTTGTGCTGTATCAGGAAATTATCAATATTGATCCAAAGAGCAAAGAGGCTTATAAGAAGCTTATCTCGATTTATGAATCAAAAAAGGATTATGATGCAATTGCTGCGCTGCGTGAGAGTGCTAAGGATGCATCTGTTTTAAAGCTTTTTGCGGATTATACTGTATCTAAACCGCAGTTTAGCAAGAGCAGTGGCAAGTATGGAGAGACTATTGAGCTTTCTATAGATGCAGACAGCGATACCAAAATATACTATTCATATGATTCGGATAATCCTTTGACCAGAGGAGAAAGATATTATAGCCCGATCACCCTGGACAAGGAAGGCACATATGAGATAACAGCTGTTGCGGTTGATGACAGAGGAATCAAAAGCGAGGTGGCATCTGCCAAGTATGAAATCGAGTTTGAGGTACCGGATGCACCGGAGATAGACCCTGACGGAGGTACGTTTGGTGCACAGACAGACATTACAATCACAGTACCTGAAAATTGCAAGGTATACTATACCTGGGATTCGTCAGATCCGAGTGCTGCATCAACAGAGTATACAGCTCCAATACCTGTTCCTGAGGGAAATAATGTGCTTTCTGTTATTGCGATAGACCAGAATACCGGAAAGTGCAGTGATATATACAGATCAAGATTTGAATTTTATATGAATTAATAAAAAACACGCATGAGTTGATTAATCATGCGTGTTCTTTTTAATGAAATTATTTGTTATGGCTGTAAAGCTTTATTGTATCCGGATTCTGTGTGGATGTACAGTACTCTTTGTTCGAGACAAAATCTGTGAAATACACATACTGTGATGTTACGTTTATGTTGCAAAACTCACCCTTTGCAAGCTCTTTAAAGCCGGTGCCGTCATTTTTTACAACACACAGTGCCGGATTATCACCGCCGCGCTGATAGAATATCAGACTGCCATATACATTGTAATGCTCAATATTGGCTTCCGTTAAAACTACAGGATTGGGATTGTTGATATTCACATGGACAATTGCATTGTCACGATTTACATCCATGTAGTACACATTTGTGTCATCCAGCACAACCGGCTTGTAGCAGTTGCAGTCGTAGAATAAGGCTTCACTCTGTGAAGCAGTGTCATATCTGTATAGCTGTCCGTTTTTTGGATTATTATAATAAAAATACCGGTCTGATGTGTTGCAGGTGAACAGATAGTGACTTTTTATTTTCTTTTTTTCTTCTCCATCTATTCTGATACGGTATAGAGAGGTAGCGGTTTGTGTGTCATAGTGCAGATAGTATATATAATTGCCTATCAGGGATGCATAGATGCATGGGTCAGGATCCAGTACGGTGGAGCCGTGGCCATTTCTTTTTATACGGCAGAGACTGTTCCTGTCATATGAAAAGAAGGTCTGACTTGTGATTTTCTGATTGTTGTTTCTTACGTAATAGACATAGTTTTTATCTGCGTTTATGTACATGGCGGTGTCATTGCTCAGCTTATGTATATTGCTGCCGTCTAAGTTCATGGCATACAGCCTGCCGTTGTCGTTTGTATTTGAGAAAAATACTTCACCGTCACTTTCACAGAAGAGCCCGGCATTGTACAGATTACCTGCAGTATTACCATTTACATAGGATGAATTAAGCTTTACCTTTGATACAAAATGATATATAACAAGGCCTGTGATGCATATTAAAATTAGTGGAATAATTATTTTTAGATATTTTTTCATGTAATTCTCCCGAGGGTATATGAGATTTATGCTTAGATATTAACTTAATTATATCTATATATGATAAATCTTTCAAGGATTACTTGCCTTTCTATAAATTTTGTAATAATATTTTATTATATCTTTTTAGGAGACAATAATGGAAGATTTAATGAAATTGAGAGCGTCTATCGATGAGATAGACAGTGAAATAGTCAGATTATATAAGGAAAGAATGGATATCTCAAAGCACGTTGCCGAGTATAAGATAACCACCGGCAAAAAGGTCTTTGACAAGACGAGAGAGGATGAAAAGCTTGAGAAATTATCGTCTCTTGCAGATGATGAGTTTTTGAAGCACGGTATAGTTGAGCTTTTTGAACAGATTATGTCGACCAGTAGAAAGAAGCAGTATCAGCTTATGACTGAGCATGGCATAGTGGAGAAGGAAAACTTTACTGAGGTAGACAGCCTGGATTTTTCCAATGCAAGGATTGTGTTTCAGGGAGTTGAGGGCGCATACTCACAGCTTGCCATGAAGACATACTTTGGCGAGAACTGCAATGGCTACAATGTGGATACGTGGAAGGATGCCATGGAGGATATCAAGTGCGGAAAGGCTGATTATGCGGTGCTTCCTATAGAAAATTCCTCGGCCGGTATCGTATCGGAAAACTATGATTTGCTTGTTGAGTACGATAATTACATAGTCGGGGAGCAGGTTATTCGCGTTGATCACAGTCTGATGGGGCTTCCGGGAGCAAAGCTTTCTGATATCAGAACGGTGTATTCTCATCCACAGGCTCTTATGCAGTGCTCTGATTTTTTTGATGAGCATAAGGATATCAATCAGGTAGCTGTCAGGAATACAGCTTTTTCAGCAAAAAAGGTAAAGGATGACGGAGATATCACACAGGCTGGCATAGCTAGCCATATCTCGGCTGATATATACGGGCTTCAGGTGCTTGAGAGCCGCATACAGAACAATAAAAACAATGCAACAAGGTTTATAATTGTGTCGGCTAAAAGGGTATGCCGCAGAGATGCGGACAGGATAAGCATATGCTTTGAGACACCTCATAAGAGTGGTGCGCTGTATCATATGCTTGCCCACTTTATATACAATGGAATCAATATGTTAAATATTCAGTCTCGTCCGATACCGGATGAGGCATGGGAATACAGATTCTTTGTCGATTTTGAAGGGCGCTTTACGGATACAGCGGTGCAGAATGCACTAAGAGGCATAAGGGAAGAGGCAATTGCCCTTAAGATTCTTGGTACATATTAGATTATAGAAATTATAGAAATTTAGATAAAAGTGTTGACAACAGAAATTGTCTGTGCTATATTCTAGTAGTTGTATGAAAACAAAGTAGAGTATCCACTCTCACCTAAGCGCAATGGCGCGACTTAGCGTTAATATTTTCAAACATTTGTGTTGAAGATTGTATAGTGGATAGTCTGCCTATCCACTATTTTTTATGGAGGTACAAGACCATTAGCGAATTAATGATTAATGAACAGATCAGAGACAGAGAAGTTCGACTGATTGGAGCGGATGGAGAGCAGTTAGGAATTGTTTCTTCAAGAGAAGCTCAAAAGATTGCAGACGAGGCAGGACTTGATTTAGTAAAGATAGCACCAAATGCAAAGCCACCTGTATGTAAGGTGATTGATTATGGTAAGTATCGTTATGAGCAGGCCCGTAAGGAAAAGGATGCAAAGAAAAAGCAGAAGACCGTTGAATTGAAAGAGATTCGTCTCTCACCTAACATTGAGGCTAACGACTTGAATACCAAGATGAATGCTGCAAAGAAATTTCTTGCAAAAGGAAATAAGGTAAAGATCACACTCAGATTCAGAGGACGTGAGATGGCTCATATGAATGCAAGCAAACATATCCTTGATGATATAGCGGAGAATCTTTCAGATGTAGCGGTAGTGGAGAAAGCACCAAAGGTTGAAGGAAGAAGCATCGGTATGGTGCTGGCAGAAAAGAGATAACAATTTAAGGAGGAACACACAATGCCAAAAATGAAAACAAGCAGAGCAGCTGCAAAACGTTTCAAAGTTACAGGAACAGGAAAGTTAAAAAGAAATAAAGCCTACAAGAGACATATCTTAACTAAGAAAACAACAAAGACAAAGAGAAATCTCAGAAAAGCAACAATGACAGATGAGACAAATGTTAAGAATATGAAGAAGATTTTACCATACATGTAATCGGTAGTATTAGTTAAGGAGGAATCAACAAATGGCAAGAGTTAAAGGCGGTTTAGGCGCTAAGAAAAGACATAACAGAACATTAAAGTTAGCAAAGGGTTATAGAGGCGCTAGATCTAAGCAGTATAGAGTAGCAAAGCAGTCAGTTATGAGAGCACTTACAAGCTCATACGCTGGACGTAAAGAGAGAAAGAGACAGTTCCGTCAGTTATGGATTGCTCGTATCAACGCAGCAGCTCGTCTCAACGGACTTTCATACAGCCAGTTCATGCACGGCTTAAAGTTAGCAAACGTTGACCTTAACCGTAAGGTATTAGCTGATATGGCTGTTACAGATGCAGCAGGATTTGCTAAATTAGTAGAGGTTGCTAAATCTAAGCTTGCTTAGTTTAGCATAAAGAGAGAGATGAAAAAAGCTGCCAGGCTTCACATGAAGCCCGGCAGCTTTTTTATTCTTGAGCTTTTTTGTATTTACTGCGATACTCCTTAGGCGAAAGGCCTTTTATCTTATGAAAGGTCTTTGAAAAATAAAGGCTGTTATCAAACCCTATAGAGCCTGCAATTGCTGTGATGGACAATGAGGAGTGTTTAAGCAGATAGCATGCCTGTTTGATTCTGAAATCGGTCAGATATTCCTTTGGCGATACACCTAGGATGCTCTGGAAGGAACGGAACAGGTGACTTCGGCTTAAGCCTATATATGATGCAATATCCTCAACGGTGATAGGGTATGAATAGTTGGCGGAGATGTATTCGATGCCCTTTTGTACATAGGAGTTTGCACTGTTTTGCGGTGGCTTTGATGTGGCGGCGCTGACAAAAAGAGCGAGGGTGGTGTAGAGTCGCCCGGTCATTTCGAGTGCATTTTCAAATTCGGTGCCTCTGGCGTCGTATATATGCATGAGCTGCCTTTTAATTTCGTTTCCGTTTGATACACTGTGTATGTATGGATGTGCCTTTGTGAAATCAGTGGCTCTTAAAATGGTTGCGGCATCGCTGCCGGTAAAGCCCACCCATGTATATTCCCAAGGATCTTTTTCATCAGCCTGATAAATTACTTCGGTATTTGGATATACGAGAAATGCATCGCCCGGGGTTAACATATGAACCTCGCCGTTTACGGTGTAACGGCCTTTACCGCTTATGATATAGTGAATCAGATAATGATCCCTGATACCGGGTCCCCATTGATACAGGCTATCACAGCTCTGGAAGCCTACATTATATACGGACAGAGATACAAGCTCTTTTTCTTTTACGATATAGGAGTTTTTATATTTATTGTTCATATTGCCTACCTTTACAACATTTTTACATATTTCTTCTACATTTTATTCTATACAAAAATGGGCAAATGCGCTACAATAAATTTAACAAAAAATGAAAAAGGAGATATTTATTATGGCAATTTTAGTTACTGGTGGAGCCGGATATATTGGAAGCCACACATGCGTGGAGCTTCTTGATGCAGGCTACGATGTGGTAGTACTTGACAATCTTTCAAATTCTTCTGAGAAGTCACTTGACAGAGTTAAGGCTCTTACAGGCAAGGAAGTAAAGTTCTATAAGGGAGATATCCTTGACAGAGACATCTTAAATAAGATTTTTAAGGAAGAAAAGATAGATAGCTGTATTCACTTTGCAGGACTCAAAGCAGTAGGAGAGTCTGTGGCAAAGCCTTGGGAGTACTATAACAATAATATTGCAGGAACACTTACACTTGTTGATGTGATGAGACAGAATGGCTGCAAGAGCATCATTTTCTCTTCATCAGCTACAGTATACGGAGATCCAGCACAGATTCCTATCACAGAGGAGTGTCCAAAGGGACAGTGTACAAACCCATATGGCTGGACAAAGTCTATGCTTGAGCAGATACTTATGGACATCTATAAGGCAGATAATGAGTGGAATGTCATCCTGCTTCGTTACTTTAATCCAATCGGAGCTCATAAGAGCGGAACAATGGGTGAGAATCCAAACGGTATCCCAAACAACCTCATGCCTTACATCACACAGGTGGCAGTAGGCAAGCTCAAAGAGCTTGGAGTATTCGGTGATGACTATGATACTCCTGACGGAACAGGTGTGAGAGATTACATCCATGTAGTTGACCTTGCGGTTGGACATGTAAAGGCTTTAAAGAAAATCGAGGAGAATGCAGGTCTTTGCATCTACAATCTTGGAACAGGACACGGCTACAGCGTGCTTGATATCGTAAAGAATTTCGAGGCTGCAACAGGTGTTAAGATTCCTTATACAATAAAGCCTAGAAGACCTGGCGATATTGCTACATGCTACTGTGACCCATCAAAGGCAAAGAGAGAGCTCGGCTGGGAAGCACAGTATGGTATCAAGGAGATGTGTGCCGACTCATGGAGATGGCAGAAGAACAATCCTAACGGATACGATGATTAATTATCATAAATATTGGCGCCCGGAGTACACTCTGTGACACGCAATACCTCGCATGCGCTAACGCCTTGCCCCACCGTCCATGGTGGGGCATTTCTATTTGTGAAGCATAATTCTACAGTATCTAAACAGCACCGCTAGTCGCTTATGCGGGGTATTGTGCATCACAGACTGTACTCCGGGCATTTTACATGATATTGATATAAAATATGAAACGTTTATTTATCATAGCGTGGATAGACGCCGGACGCACTCGCAGCAGTAAAATACACCTTGCATGCGTGACTAGCGAAGCTGTTTAGATACTGTAGAATTATGCCCATGAAACACAGAAATGACTTGCCATGGAAGGCAAGTCAAGGAGAACCGCGCCATGGACGGCGCGTTTCGACGGTTTCGTTAAGCAAAGTGAGCCTAAAAAGCATAATTCGTACAGTATCTTGACAGCGTAGCGTTAGCGCATGCAAGGTGTATTTTACTGCTGCGAGTGCGTCCGGCGTCAGCAACAATCTAAAAATAAAAAAACATCGCATAAATGCGATGCTTTCGGGTTGGGCTGTATTTAATTAAATAAATATCAGTGAGCAGTCCGTACGGGAATCGAACCCGTGTTTCCGCCGTGAGAGGGCGGCGTCTTAACCGCTTGACCAACGAACCGTGTATTATACTATCATGGAGTTTCAAAAAAAGCAAGTACTTTTTTAAAAAAACTTGATTTTTTCTGATAGTGCTATTATACCTATGATAGCAACGTTGACTAGATTGAGAGAGGGCAAAAGTCCTCTCTCAATTCACGTTTATAAACATCAGGCAGCTATTCAGAACCACTTGGAACAATTCTGAATAGTTACAAGTATAAAAAAGAGAGGTGATAAAATGTCAAAGGCAAGTGTATATGAGGCAAAGACAGAGAGCTTTATACAACCAATTCTTGACAGCATGAATTTTGAGCTCGTTGATGTCGAGTATGTTAAGGAAGGCGGCATGAACTACCTGAGAGCATATATCGATAAGGAGGGTGGCATAACCGTTGATGACTGTGAAGTGGTTGCAAGGCAGATGAATGAGATTCTCGACAGAGAGGACTATATTCCTGATTCGTACACTTTCGAGGTCAGCTCGCCGGGGCTTGGAAGACCTCTCAAGAAGGAAAAGGACTATGTGCGCAATATGAATAAGGAGATAGAGATTCGCACATACAGGGCTATCAACAAATCAAAGGAATTTTATGGTCTGCTTAAAGCCTATGATAAGGATACAGTGACAATAACCGATGAAGACGGCAATGAGACTACATTCAATAAGAGTGACATTGCGCTTATACGTCAGGCATTGGATTTTTAATTAAAGCGCACGATAACACAAATAGGAGGAAAAAATAATGAGCAATGAGTTATTAGAAGCGTTAAATATATTAGAGCAGGAGAAAAACATCAGTAAAGAAACTTTACTTGAGGCAATTGAGAACTCTCTTGTGACTGCCTGCAAGAACCATTTTGGTAAATCAGACAATGTAAAGGTAGAAATCGATCCTGAGACATGTGCTTTCTCATGCTACCAGGAGAAGACAGTTGTAGACGTGGTTGAGGATCCGGTTGAGGAGATTTCCTTAGCAGATGCGCACAAGGTAAACGGTAACTATCAGCTTGGAGATATCGTGAGAGTTGAGGTTAAGTCAAAGGAATTCGGACGTATCGCCACACAGAATGCAAAGAATGTTATCCTTCAGAAAATCCGCGAGGAGGAGAGAAAGGTAATATTTGACGAGTACAACAGCAAGGAAAAGGATGTTGTGACAGGTGTTGTTCAAAGATACATCGGAAAGAATGTCAGCATCAATTTAGGCAAGGCAGATGCACTTCTGACTGAGAGTGAGCAGATAAAGGGCGAGGTTTTCAAGCTACAGAGCGCATCAAGGTATATATCCTTGAGGTTAAGTCCACATCAAAGGGACCAAAGATTCTTGTTTCAAGAACACATCCTGAGCTTGTGAAGAGACTTTTCGAGTCAGAGGTTACAGAGGTTAAAGAGGGCATAGTTGAGATAAAGCTATTTCACGTGAGGCCGGAAGCAGAACAAAGATTGCAGTATGGTCAAATGATCCAAACGTAGACCCTGTAGGAGCATGTGTAGGTATGAATGGTGCCAGAGTAAATGCTATCGTAAATGAGCTTCGCGGTGAGAAAATCGATATCATCACATGGGATGAGAATCCGGCAATACTTATCCAGAACGCACTTAGCCCTGCAAAGGTTATCTCTGTTATCGCAGATGCAGATGAGAAATCAGCAAAGGTTGTTGTTCCGGATTATCAGCTTTCACTTGCAATCGGTAAGGAAGGACAGAATGCAAGACTTGCAGCAAGACTTACAGGCTTCAAGATTGATATCAAGAGCGAGACACAGGCCAGAGAGTCAGGGGACTTCATGGATTATGAGAATGACTATGAAGAGGATGATTATGATGACGATTATGATTATTCGGATGATGAGCTTGCTGAGAACGAGAGATTAGCTGATACAGAACAGGCAGATGTACAGGCAGAGGTTTTTGATACAGAGGCTGACGAGAACGAAGCAGCAGGTACAGAAAATGATGCGGCAGATAGTGGTGATGAGCAGTAATGGCAAATAAAAAGATTCCAATGCGCAAATGCGTAGGCTGTCAGGAGATGAAGGAAAAGAAGTCGCTTATTCGCGCGGTAAGGACTGCGGAGGGCGACATAATTCTCGATGACACCGGCAAGAAAAACGGCAGGGGAGCTTATATATGTAAGAGTCTTGAATGCTTTAAAAAGGCTAAAAAGACAAAGGCACTTGAGCGTTCCCTTGGTGTTAGTGTATCAGAACAGGTATATGAGGAGCTTGAAAAGGAGATGAACCAAATTGACAGATAGAGTACTTTCTATGCTGGGATTAGCAGCAAAGTCAGGCAATGTGGTTAGCGGAGAGTTTTCAACGGAGAAAGCAGTAAAGACAGGAAAGGCATTTTTAGTGATAGTTGCAGATGATTCGTCAGACAACACAAAGAAGCATTTTTCGGATATGACTGCTTTCTATGAGGTTCCGATTTATTTTTATAGTGACAAGGTGGGGTTAGGGAATGCAATAGGCAAAGAGTTTCGCGCTTCCCTTGCAGTAACGGATGAAAACCTTGCAAATGCAGTGATAAAAAAGCTGCAGTCGAATAAAACTGAATAGTGGAGGAAAATAGATATATGGCAAAAATGAGAGTTCATGAACTTGCAAAAGAATTAAATATAAAGTCGCAGGACGTCATAGACACATTAAACGGCACACAGTTTGCTGTCAAAAATGTGCAGAGTGGTCTTGAGGATGAGGCACAGAAAATTGTGCGAAAGAAGTACGCAAAAACAGAAGTAAAAAAAGATGCACCTAAGAAGGAAGAACCTAAAAAGGATGAGGCTAAGGCAGCCGACAGACCAAAGAAAAAGGCAAGCATCACAGCAGTTTTCAATGCCCAGTACAGTAAGCAGGGTAGGAAAACAAATGGTGGAAACGGTAGCGGAAATAATGGAAATAACAGTTCGCAGCGCAGGAATGGCAATGGCAGACGCGATAATCAGTCATCACGTCCTGAGCAGCACAGCATTATTAAGCCAAGACCTGTCGGAGAGAGAGCTATGCGCCTATAAGTGAGCGTACAGCGGATCCGTATGCAGATATGAAGACAGCCAATTCACGTCCGGCACGTCAGGCTGATGCTGATAGAAGAGGCGACAGACGTCAGGATAATGGCGATAGAACCAACAACAGAAATACTGACAGAAATACCGATAGAAATGCCGATAGAAGCAGAAATACTGACCGAAACAGCGATAGAAGACCAAACAATCGCGACAATAACCGCGATAACAGCAGAGACAACAGCAGAGACAACAATAGAGACAATAACAGAGGTTTCAGAAATGACTCGAGACGTCCTGCTGAGGGTGGCAGAAGCTTTGACAGAAATAATGACAGAAGCAGAAGCAATGACAGAAATAACGAGAGAGCAGGCGGCAGAAGTGATGATAGAAACCGTTTCAGAAAAGAAACCGTTGCAGTGGCAGCTCCTGATGATGTAAGAGGCAAGGAGAGCAGAGACAGAGGCAACGACAGAAAGAATAAGCACAATCACAATCAGAGCCAGAAGCAGGATAAGCTCGGAAAGAAGCAGGAGAATTACATCAATCTCGAGAAGCACGGCGGCAAGAAAAAGCCACAGCAGCCTAAGGCACAGCCAAAAGAGGATGAGAACGAGATTAAGACAATTTCTCTTCCGGAGAAGATTACAATCAGGGATTTAGCTGACAAGATGAAGGTTCAGCCTTCAGCCATCGTAAAGAAGCTTTTCATGAAGGGCGAGATGGTAACAGTTAACTCTGAGGTTGATTTTGCAGCCGCTGAGGAGATTGCGTTAGAGTTTAATTTCATCTGTGAGGAAGAGGAGAAGGTTGATGTGATTGCAGAGCTTCTCAAGGAGGATGAAGAGGATGAGAGCAAAATGGTTCCTCGTCCACCTGTAGTCTGTGTAATGGGTCACGTAGATCATGGTAAGACATCACTGCTTGATGCCATCAGACAGACACGTGTTACAGACCGTGAGGCAGGGGGTATCACACAGCACATCGGTGCATCTGTTGTATCAATCAATGACCAGAACATCACATTCCTTGATACACCGGGACATGAGGCATTTACAGCAATGCGTATGCGTGGTGCAAACTCTACAGATATCGCAATCCTTGTTGTTGCTGCAGATGATGGTGTAATGCCACAGACTGTTGAAGCAATAAACCATGCAAAGGCAGCCGGTGTAGAGATTATCGTTGCAGTCAACAAGATAGATAAGCCAAGTGCCAATATCGACAAGGTTAAGCAGGAGCTCTCAGAGTATGAGCTTATTCCTGAGGATTGGGGCGGAAGCACAATATTCTGTCCTGTATCTGCACATACTAAGGAGGGTATCGACAATCTCCTTGAGATGATTCTTCTCACAGCAGAGGTGCTCGAGCTCAAAGCTAATCCTGACAGAAATGCAAGAGGTCTCGTAATTGAGGCGCAGCTTGACAAGGGCCGTGGTGCGGTTGCCACAGTGCTTGTACAAAAAGGAACACTCCATGTCGGAGATCCTATCGCATGCGGAAGCAGCTATGGTAAGGTAAGAGCCATGATTGATGACAAGGGCCGCAGAGTAAAGGAGGCTAAGCCTTCTACACCTGTAGAGATACTTGGACTCAACAGTGTGCCATCAGCAGGTGAGACATTTGTGGCATGTGATTCAGAGAAGGAGGCAAAGGCATTCTCTGACACATATATTTCAGAGGAGAAGAATAAGCTCATCGAGGATACAAAGGCAAAGATGTCACTTGATGATCTGTTCTCACAGATTCAGTCCGGCAATATGAAGGAGCTTGATATCATCGTAAAGGCAGATGTACAGGGTTCAGTTGAGGCTGTTAAGCAGAGTCTTGTCAAGCTTTCAAATGAGGAGGTTGTGGTCAAAGTCATCCATGGCGGCGTTGGTGCCATCAACGAGTCAGATGTTATCCTTGCATCAGCATCAAATGCAATCATCATTGGCTTTAACGTCAGACCGGATCCTGTTGCCAAGGCTACAGCAGACCGTGAGGGCGTAGATATCAGACTTTACAAGGTTATCTACAATGCAATCGAGGACGTATCCGCTGCCATGAAGGGTATGCTTGATCCTGTATTTGAGGAGAAGGTTATCGGACATGCGGAAATCAGACAGATTTTCAAGGCTTCAGGCGTTGGAAATATTGCAGGTTCATATGTGCTTGACGGATTTATGGAGAGAGGCTGCCGTGTCAGAATAAGCAGAGAGGGTGAGCAGATATTCGAGGGAGACCTTGCTTCACTCAAGAGATTCAAGGATGACGTCAAGGAGGTCAAGACAGGCTACGAGTGTGGTCTTGTATTTGACGGATTTAATGATATTCAGGAATTGGATATCGTAGAAGCCTACAAGATGGTAGAGGTTCCAAGATAATCATATATTGGTTATCTTGAATTAATGCGGCTATTCGGATAGTTGCGGTTTAATATAAAAAGAAAGCGGGATTATATGAGAAAGAACAGCATAAAAAATATTCGTATCAACGAAGAGGTAATGCGTGAACTGTCAAATATCATACGCGGTGAGATAAAGGATCCGCGTATCAATCCCATGACAAGTGTTGTTGCTGTCGAGGTGGCACCTGATTTAAAGACAGCAAAGGCTTATATCAGTGTGCTTGGTGACAAGAAATCACAGGCTGATACACTTGCAGGACTTAAGTCAGCGGAGGGATATATACGCAGAACTCTCGCAAAGAACATCAATTTGAGAAACACACCGGCTATTACATTTATCATAGACCAGTCTATAGAGTATGGTGTTGAGATGTCTAAAAAGATTGATGAAGTAACAAAAAATCTCAAAGAGGATTAACAAGAGGATTGATTATGACAGAGATTGATTCTATTTTAAAGGATGCACAATCAGTTGCCGTTTCCGGTCATGTGAGACCGGATGGCGACTGTGTCGGCTCAACGCTTGCGGTATACAACTACATAAAGGATTATTATCCTGATATAAATGCAAGGCTTTATTTAGAGCCAAGCCCGAACATTTTTAAGTTTATGCAAAGAGCAGATGAGATTGACAGCAGCTATGCAGATGATACCGTATACGATCTGTTCATAGCATGTGACTGCAGTGACACAGGCAGACTGGGAAATGCGGCTAAGTATTTTGAGTCTGCAAAAAGGACACTTTGCATAGATCATCATGTTACAAACGGGGCCTTTGCAGACGCAAATTACATCTTTCCGGATGCTAGCTCGACCTGTGAGCTGGTGTTCGAGCTTCTGCCAAAGGAGCGCATCACAATACAGATAGCAGAGTGTATTTACACAGGCATGGTGCATGATACAGGCGTGTTCCAGTATTCATGCACTTCAAAAAGACTATGGATATAGCAGGCTCCCTGATGGAGATGGGTATTGATTATTCAAGAATAATCGATGATACATTTTATACAAAGACATTTGCTCAGAACAAGATTATGGGGCAGGCGCTTTTGAATGCTGCTTTGTATCTGAATGGTGATGTTATATTGTCTGCAGTATCGCGCGCTGAAATGGAAAAGTACAAGGTACTTCCTAAGCATCTCGACGGCATTGTAAATCAGCTGCGCGTGACAAAGGATATAAAGGTTGCTGTATTTCTCTACGAAAATGAGGATGGTACCTACAAGGGCAGCCTGCGCGTAAACGGTGATTACGATGTGGCAAAGGTTGCGTCGGTATTTGGCGGCGGTGGACATGTAAAGGCCGCCGGATTTACAATTGAAGGACCGCTTGAGGTGGCAACAGACCGCATCCTTACGGCAATTAAGGATAATATTTAGGGAGAGATTCTTGGGCAGATGGTTAATGGAATAATCAATGTATACAAGGAAAAGGGCTATACAAGCTTTGACGTTGTGGCAAAGCTTCGAGGCATATTCCACCAGAAGAAGATTGGTCATACAGGTACACTTGATCCTGATGCAGAGGGCGTCCTTCCTGTCTGCCTTGGAAAGGCAACCAGAGTGTGTGACCTTTTGACAGATAAGGACAAGGTCTATAAAGCGGTGCTGCTTTTAGGACAGGAGACAGATACACAGGATATTTCAGGGCAGGTCTTGAATCAGGCTAAGGTCAATGTGACTGAGCAGGCGGTGTATGATGCAATATCACAGTTTATTGGCAGACAAAAGCAGGTGCCGCCAATGTATTCGGCTCTAAAGGTCAATGGGAAAAAGCTCTATGAGCTTGCCAGGGAGGGCAAGGTTATAGAGAGAAAAGCCAGGGATATCGAGGTGTTTGATATCAAGGTTGAAAGCATTGATTTGCCTGAGGTTACGATGACGGTGCACTGTTCAAAGGGCACATATATCAGGACGCTGTGCAATGACATCGGAGAGAGGCTGGGCTGCATGGCTGCATGAAGTCACTGCTTAGAGTAAGGGTAGCAGGCTTTGACTTAGAGCATGCACTTACACTTTCACAGATTCAGTCAAAGGTGGATGAAGGCTGCTTTGATATGGTTATGCCTGTTGACGGAGTATTCGAAAATCTGCCGGCAGTGCATACTGCTTCAGATGCTGATAAGCTTGTCAGAAATGGAAATAAAATTCCGGCAGTGCTTACGGATTATTTAAAACACAGTGCTGACTCTGATATAAGATACAGAGTATACAATCATGAGGGTATATTTGTCGGTGTGTATTCGTATCTTGATGAGACCGGTGAGTTTAAGCCGGTTAAGATTTTTATGGAATAGAATAGTATACAGATATTATGGAATATATAAGCAAAACTCTGGATTTTCATGTCAAGGAGCCGTCCGTCATCTCGTTTGGAAAGTTTGACGGGCTTCACCGAGGACATGAATTTCTGATGGAAAAGCAAATTGAACAGAGCAATCTGCATGGCTACAAGCGCATCATATTTACGTTTGACATTCCTCCCAAATCGGAGGTACTTGGCGTTGAGTCAAAGGTTATAATCACAAACGATGAAAAAGAGTATGTGTTTGAAAAATCAGGTATTGACTATCTGATAGAGTGTCCGTTTGTGCCACAGGTGATGACGATGGAGGCGGATGCGTTTG
>ENA-OQEX01000015-OQEX01000015.1-human-gut-metagenome-genome-assembly--contig:-NODE-15-length-91087-cov-6.624571_pt1 | contig 91087 bp, 100 predicted proteins | sample MGYA00242802_ERZ504649 | MGnify/ENA primary metagenome ERZ504649 (study PRJEB26092, sample SAMD00036194) | human gut metagenome | host: Homo sapiens | study: EMG produced TPA metagenomics assembly of...
CGCTAAAAAGGCGGCTAAGAAAGCAAAGAAGAATCATGAAGCCGATAAGCCCGATGCAGAAAATGATGACAGTGATTCTGTCTCAAGCAAGATAGTCATGGTGCTCGTTACTATACTTATTATCGCAATATGGCTTGGAATATTTGCAGTTTTTGTAAAAGCAGATGTGGGTGGCTTTGGCTCGACTGTGCTTGCGCCGGCACTAAAGGATGTGCCTGTACTAAGTAAAATACTTCCTGATTCCGGCAATATCACTGCATCTGAGTCCAAAGAGACCGCAGGCTACACAAATTTGGACGATGCGGTTTCGAGAATTAAGGAGCTTGAAAAACAATTGGATGATGCCAATAGCAAGAATCAGGCTGATGCCCAGACAATCAATGATTTAAATGCCCAGATACAGGATTTGAGCACCTATAAGGAGGATCAGGCAGCCTTTGAGGAGGAAAAAGAAAAATACTATGAGGAGGTTGTTTTTTCAGATAAAGCACCCGATATAAAAGAATATAAGAAATTCTACGAGCAGGTAGATCCTGCCAATGCAGAAATCTTATATAAACAGGTGTGTGAACAGCTTGAACAGGATGATGAAATTAAGGATTATGCCAAGACATATTCCAAAATGAAGCCTAAGGAGGCCGCAGCTATTTTTGACAGCATGACCGACAATCTGTCACTTGTTGCCAAGATATTAAATGCCATGGATGCCCAGTCGAGAGGTAATATCCTTGGTAAAATGGATTCGGCTACGGCGGCAAAGGTTACTAAGATTATGAATCCTTCACAGAACTGATAGCATATCTTGTTACGATAATAAAAGAAAGGAGGAGAATATGGCAGACAATACAATATCACCTGTTGTACCAAATGTATCAGGTGGACGGACTGTTTCGACAGGACAGAAGGCTGTAACGCAAACAGCTGCACAATCTGGTATTGACTTTAAAAGCTATCTTGGCGGCCGGACAGCTGTGCAGGATAACAGCACCACATTTTTAAAGCGAAGAAATTCTTATACTTTAAATAAAAACAACACTAAGGAAATAAGCATCAAAACTGCATCAAAAAACAGCCATACAGAAAGCGAAGTAAAAAAAATCACCGATGATATATCTTCGCAGATAGTTGAAAAAGTAACTGACGACCTCGATATATCTGAGGATGAACTTAATAATGCAATGCAGCTTCTTGGACTGACAGCTATGGATTTACTCAACCCTGCAAATCTGTCGGCCTTATATTGTGAGGTCACCGGAAATGCATCTGATCCACAGGCACTTGTTTTAAATGCCGACTTTACTGCACTGTTTAATGATGTGTCTCAGGTTGCATCTGAAAATGATGCACAGCTTGATTTATTATCACAGCTTACTGCTTCAGATGATGGTGAAATACTAGATGCAGATATAGTTTCTTCGGCTGATACAACGGATGCCACTGAATCGACCGGTAGTGTAAATACACCGGAAAAAACGGTTGACAGCAGCTATGACGATACAGCAGCTTCGGGTCAGAATATAAACGACACTGCTGATGAAGCTGTTAAGGTATATGATGGCAGTACACAGGACAGCTCTTACCAAAACTCGGACGAAGGCACTTCTTCAGGCGAAACAGGCAATGGTATTACATCAGATGAAAATGCAGAAAAGACACAGGTTGACAGCAGCTTTGATGATTCCGGTGAGCGCGTATTGCATCATGATGATGGCGCACACTCAGACAATTCAGTGCTTCATGCATCTGTCAGCGAACAGCTGAATACCGATACTTCATTTGAAATGTCACAGTCACAAAGCCGTTCACGTGTTGATACGACCGATATCATCAGACAGATTGTCGACAGTATGAGCATATCAAACACCACTGAAGAATCGGCAATTAACCTTCAGCTTACACCTGAAAGCCTTGGAAGAATGTATATCAACGTATCTCAGAAGAACAGCGAGATATCTGCAAGAATTGCAGTTTCCAATGAGGCTGTAAAAGAAGCCTTACAGACACAGATGGTCAATCTCAAGGAAGCCTTAAACAATTCAGGCATCAGGGTAAATGAGGTGGAAATCACCGTTGCATCACATGAGTTTGAGAGGAATCTCGAGCAGGGTGCTGCAAACGACAGCAGACAGCAGGAGAGCACAAATTCCTATAATGGTTCAAACAGCTCTGACAGCGGCATAGACAGCGATATGATGCAGGATCGCGCTGAAGAAAGACTTGTGACACAGATTATGAGAGATAACGGAAATTCAGTAGATTTCACAGCATAAGGTGTCATGAAAAAGGAGGACAAATGGCAATTACAGCAAATGTTACAAACGGAAAGCTAGACAAGACAAATACCACTCCGACACAAAACAGAAAAACAAGCAGTGCAAAAGCAAGTGGCTCAAATCTTGGCTATGATGATTTCTTAAAGCTTTTAAGTGCAGAGATGCAGTACCAGGATCCGCTTGAACCGACAAGCAACACCGACTATGTGGCACAGATGGCTACATTCTCACAGCTGGAGGCAACTCTTTCTATGAAAGAATCCATGTCATCATCATATGACCAGACTACAAAGAGTGCAGCACTTTCACTTGTAGGCAAGGAGGTTATTGTTACTGATAAGGATAGTGCTTCCGGATACTACAGTGGCAAGGTAGACTATGTCACATATAAGGATGGCAAGATTCAGCTGTCTATCAATGAAAAAATGTACGACTACTCGAGTCTCTATTCTGTATCAACGGATGAGTACTACGATGCAATTGTAAACTCAAGTACATTTTCAAGTCTTATAGCAAAGCTCCAAAGATAGAAAATCTGACGATAGATTCAAAGGACAGCATAGAGGAAGCAAGAAAGCTGTACGACGGACTTTCGGATTATGGCAAGCAGTTTATAAATGCCAGTGATTACAGCAAGCTTCAGGCTTATGAGGATAAGCTTAAGGAGCTTATTGCGGCAGATAAAAATAATCAGGCTGACAGTAAAGAAAACGATACGAATCAGACTGCGTGAGGTGGATTATGAAGAATATCATTAATAATTACTCATCCATAGAGCAGCTGACAAATCAATATCTGAATAAGCAAAAATCTACAGAAAAAAAGATAAATGGTATATCTTTTGAGGAAATATTAAAGCAGCAGACACAGCCGGTTAAATTCTCAAAGCATGCATCGATGCGGCTGACACAGAGAAATATTAATCTTTCCGACGACCAGAGCATGCGTCTTCAAAAGGGGATAGCAGCTGCAGATAGCAAGGGTGTAAACGATTCACTGGTGCTTGTAGATGATATTGCGTTTATAGTAAATGTGCCAAGTAAGACCGTTGTCACTGCAATGGACCAGGCGGAAACTAATTCAAATGTATTTACAAATATTGATGGAGCGGTAATTATGTAGCCGGACCTTTTAAGGAGGCAGAGGGCTTTTGAATGACAGAAAAAGCCTATACCGTCCATCTATACTATAGGAGGACAAACAACTATGATGAGATCACTTTATTCTGCTGTGTCAGGACTCAAGACACATCAGACAAGAATGGATGTTATTGGTAACAACATCGCAAACGTAAATACTGAGGCCTTTAAGGATCTTCAGTGCGTTTCAGTGAGATTATGTACCAGACTACATCGGGCGCTTCGGCCGGAAACGGAGCCACCGGTACCGGCGGAAAAAATGCAAAGCAGACAGGTCTTGGTGTAAAGTCGGGTGCCACTGCTGTAAATATTACCGGAGCCGGTTCCGCTGAGACTACCGGTAATCCATTTGATCTTAGATTAAATGACAAAAACGCGACTAACTTTTTTGTGGTAAGTGATGGAACAAACCGTCTTTTCACCCGTGCCGGCGATTTCTATGTAGATGGTAACGGCTATTTATGTATGAGCTCTACAGGATATACATTGCAGGATGGCAGGTAGATGCAAAGGGCAACGTGATAAAGGATACGGTATCATCACTGCAGGTAATGTCGTCTGCCACTAAAACCTCAGCTCCGGAGGCTACAACAAAGGCATATGTATCAGGTGTGCTCGATAAAAATGATGCCCAGGCAGCCGACACCGGAAGAATCATCACTATAGGCTTTTTTGATGACCTGGGATACAACTATACTGCGAAGTTTGGTATTAAAAAGACAAATACCGATGGTACATATGATGTAACGCTTAAGGATATCGTTGATTCTAAGGGAAATTCAATATTTGATGTTGACAAGGATGGTAATTTTATTACAAGCCAGGGACCAAACGGACAGACAATGTACTCGTATAAAGGAAGGGCTGTAGATCCCCAGACTATATTTGAGGACGCTTCGCTCGTTTTTGACCAGAGTGAGGGTACTTTTACATCAATTTCAAGTGCAAATTCACCGGCTGCAAAGACAATAAACCTGAATCTTTCAGTCTTAAACACACAGGATGCCTCAATCAACGGAAGTAATTTCAGCAATATAGAAGTGGATTTCAGCAAATCCATGAACTATAATAATAACGGAACCTCTACTATCGGTGGTATGAACGGTGACTTGCAGGGTGATGGCAAGGGAAAAGCACTTGGAGCACTTACAGGCATAACTGTCAGTGACGATGGTAAGATATACGGTTCATATGACAATGGTAATACAGTTCTGCTCTGCCAGATAGCTGTGGCACAGTTTGCCAATGCATCAGGTCTTGAAAAAATCGGAGACAATTGCTATCAGAGCACATTAAACTCAGGTGAATTTGATGGAATAGGAGTTGAAATATCTGCTGACGGAGGCGCTATCTCATCAGGAGAGCTTGAGATGTCAAATGTAGATTTGTCTTCACAGTTTACGGATATGATAGTCACTCAGCGTGGCTTTCAGGCAAACTCACGTGTCATCACTACATCTGATACACTTCTCGAGGAGCTTATCAATCTCAAGAGATAATAATTTCGCAAGGTATTGGGGGATGGTTTAGGCCATTTCCCAATATTTTGTGTATTTTTTATCAAAAATATTATTTTTACATAGACATTTACACTAAAATTTAGTAGAATTATAACTAAGGTCATTCGACAAATATTTATTTATGGAAGGTGTGTATAAGTGGATATAGCATCTCTTTTAGGAGTAATTCTTGGTATCGGAATGGTTTTGTTCGGTATCATTCAAAATGGTGGGGTACCTGCATTATTAAACTTTCTTGATGCGCCCTCTGCAATTATCACGATAGGTGGTTCACTCTCGGCTGTGCTTTGCTCTAACAAGCTATCGGGCTTTATAGCCGGAATCAAGTCATTTGCACTTCCTTTTAAGGAAAAGAGCGTAGACCCAGGAGAGACAATAAATAAAATAATAGAGTTGTCAAATGTCAGCCGTAAGGAGGGACTTTTAGCCCTCGAGGAAGCTGCCGGCAGTATAGACGATGAATCTTAAAGAAGGGTATTATGCTTGTAGTAGACGGTACGGATGCAGAGCTTGTGAGAGGCATTCTTGAAACTGATATGCTAAGCATGGAGGAACGTCATAAGAAAACAATTTCTTTCTGGGAATTCTGGGGAGAGCAGGGTCCTGCCTGGGGTATGATCGGTACACTTATCGGTCTTATCAATATGCTTAAGAACCTTGAGGATTCTTCAACAATAGGTCCGAATATGGCGGTTGCCCTTGTTACTACATTCTACGGTTCGCTTATTGCCAACTGGCTTTGCGCCCCATTTGCTAACAAGCTTAAGGCTAACAACGAGCTTGAACTCACTCTCAAGACTCTTATCATAGAAGGTCTGCTTTCCATTCAGGCGGGTGAAAACCCACGTGTTATTGAGGAAAAGCTCAAGTCCTTCCTTGCACCTGACAAGAGAGAGGCTCTCTCACCAGAAGGCGGAGGTGAGGAATAGTGGCGAAAAGGAGACCTGAGGATCCGCCAAAGGGAGCACCGGCGTGGCAGTCAACCTTCTCGGATCTTATGAACCTGCTTTTATGCTTTTTCGTGCTCTTATTCTCTATGTCAACTGTTGACGCTGAGAAGTTCCAGTTAGTCATCGCTTCACTGACAAGCAGTGTGAGCGTTCTGCCGGGAGGCAGCACATCTATAGGTGATGGCAGGCTTGTGGGAGCAGGAGTCAGCCAGCTTGAGTTTTTGGATAAATATTACAATGATTTGGCCAATTCCAAGTCGACAACTGAAAGCACCACAGAGGGTGATGACAAGAATGCCGAAGAACAGTATGAGCAGATGGAGCTTTCTGAATCTGAGAAAATGTCAGAGCAGATAGAAAAACAGCTCGAAAACACTAGCTTACAGGATGCTGTAGAAGTGGATTTCAATGCACAGTACGTGCAATTGAGTTTGAATGGAGCCCTGTTGTTTGAATCGGGTAAGTCTGATGTAATGGAAGAGGCATATCCGGTAGTGAACAAGATTTCATCTATTTTAGCTACATATCAGGATAATCTGATAGAGATTGAAGGACATACTGACAATGTTCCGGTTTCATCACGTTCCAAGTATGAGAGTAATGATGTGCTTTCTATGTACAGAGCACTGAGCGTTGCAAATTATATCAGGGACAATACAAGCTTAAACCCTGCCCATATAAGTCATCCGGAAGAGGAGACTATGATCCGGTTGCGGACAACTCTACTCCAGATGGAAGGGCCAGGAACAGACGTGTAGAGATTAAGGTGTATAATTCTTACAATTCAGAGTTTAATACCAATTAATCCGGAAAGGAATGCATATGAAAAAGAATTTAATTTCAGTACTGATTTTAGCACTTTGCTTTGCAAACCTTGTGCTTACAGCACTACTTATATTTACAATTATACCTGAGACAAAAAAGGCAAACAACCTGATAGACCAGGTGTGTGAGGCTATATCACTAGACTTAAACAGTGACACTGCAACAAGTGGTTCACAGCTGCCGCAGGATCAGATTGTTGATTATGCACTTACAGCCGATGGCGATACACTTACCTTCAATTTTGCCCCATCTGAGGATGGCAATACACATTATCTTGTTTGTGGCATATCACTTTCACTCAACAAAAAGAGTGACGGATATAAGACTACGGTGAGGATTTGTCCGCCAAGAAAAATGTTATCTTAGCAGACATTACAGACATAATAGGCGATTACACAATGGAACAGTACAACACCGATAAGAATGCTGTTCATGATAAGATTCTCAAAACTCTCCAGAAAAAATTCGGAGCAGACTATATAGTAGATGTAAATATTGTATCTTCACTTACCCAGTGATGATTTCTTTACAAATACTTATGCCGGTATTAAAACAGGCAGATATTTAATAATTTGGATACAGGTGGTGATTAACAGATGGGTGATGTTTTATCTCAGAGTGAGATAGACAATCTGCTCAATGCCCTAAGTAGCGGCGAGCTTGATGTAGATGAAATAAAAGAAAATAGTGAACAAACGGTGAAAGACTATGATTTCGCCCGCCCATCTAAGTTTTCAAAGGAGCATCTAAGGACCCTTGAAATAATATTTGAGCATTATGGAAGGCTTCTTACAACAAACCTTCCCGTTTATCTGCGAAAGTCTGTGCAGGTAGAGGTGATGAATTCGGAGGCGGTTACATACTCTGAATTCACAAACGCGCTTTCAAATCCGGTGCTGCTTGGCATTGTCAACTTTGCACCGTTGCATGGGAATATAATAGTTGAAATGGCTTCAGGTCTTGGATATGCTATTGTAGACCGTATGCTTGGCGGAAGGGAGATTCTCTCGATAAGACGAGAGAATTTTCAGAGATTGAGCTTTTGATTATTGAGCGTATTTTAGTTATATGCATTAATCTGCTCCATGAGCCGTGGCAGAATGTACTTGATATAAGCCTCATTTAGAGCGAATTGAGACCAATTCCCAGTATGCTCAGATTATATCTCCCAGCGAGGTGATAGCTATTATCACTATGAATATAAAGATTGGTGATGTTGAGGGATTGATGAATATATGTCTGCCTTATATCACACTTGAATCTGTTATAGATAAGCTGAATACCAGATACTGGTATTCTAACATACAAAATCATGATGAAACCAACTATAGAAATGCCATAGAAAGCCTTATTCAAAAATCACAAATACCGGTCAAAGCGGTACTTGGCAAGAGTCTTATATCGGTAAAGGATTTTTCTACGCTTGTGCCGGGTGATGTAATAAGACTTGACACCAATGTGGATGATGAGTTGGACATTTATGTAGGAAATATCAAAAAGTTTACTGCACTACCTGGTTCTTCCGGTGATAAATATGCGGTAAGAATTACATCAGTAGTCAGAGAGGAGCAATAAATCATGGATGGAGTTTTATCGCAGGAGGAAATAAACGCATTGTTAAATAACAACGATGCGGCGGATTCGAGCGATGAGATATTGACAGAATCCGAAAAGGATGCGATTGGAGAGATTGCCAATATCAGTATGGGAACAGCTGCAACCACGCTGTTTTCACTTGTAAATAGAAGAGTAGAGATTTCTACTCCTGTTGTTTCTTTTTCAAATTGGGACAAAATTGTTGACGAGTATGAAAAGCCGTGTGTGTTTATCAAAATCGGATACACACAGGGGTTAAATGGAAGCAATATTCTCGTACTCAAAGAAAAGGATGTAAAAATTATAACCGACCTTATGATGGGTGGAGATGGAACGAATATAAATGGTGAGATTGGAGAGCTGCACCTTAGTGCTATCAGTGAGGCAATGAACCAGATGATGGGTTCTTCCGCCACATCTCTTTCGTCTATGCTCAATCGTACTATCGATATCAGCCCTCCTATCGCAGAGGTTGTTGATTTAAAAAACACCTTAAACGAGGGTGAAATTGACAGTTTCCTGTCTGAAGAGTTTGTAAAGATTTCCTTCCGTATGGAGATTGGGGATCTAGTAGACAGCGAGATAATGCAGCTTTATCCACCGGCATTTGTAAAGGAAATGTGTAAGGGGGTATCTCAGAATATGGAGCTTGATACACAAAGTGTGACAGAGGATGTTCCTCAAAGTTCAAACACCGCCACACAGGCTGCGCCTATACAACAGCCACAGGATGTCGGCAGCATGAATAATGCTTCCGCAAATAGTCAGGGCATGATAAACGAAAATATGATGAATTCGAATATGAATAGTCAGAACATGATGAATCAGGGAATGATGAACCAGAATATGGGGGCACAAAATATGATAGGCAATCAGGTTAATGTACAGAACGCTCAATTCACCCTTTTGGGGCCATGCCAAATCAGCCTACCAGCCTGAAAACATCGATTTAATCATGGATGTTCCTCTTGAAGTGACAGTTGAGCTTGGAACGCACTAAAAATCCATTTCCGAAATACTCGATTTCGTCCGGGCAAGATTATAGAGCTTAATAAGCTGGCAGGAGAACCGATAGATATTCTTGTAAATGGTAAATATGTAGCTAAGGGCGAGGTTGTTGTAATTGAGGAAAGCTTTGGTGTACGAATCACTGAGATAGTCAATTCAAAGATAAACACCGGAAAGACAAAATAGTTTCAGCTGACATTTAATCAATACTATGCAGAGGAATAAAAATGATATTAGCAGCAACATCACTGGACAGCTTTGTCCAGCTCATCACAGTTTTAATAATTTTTGTTTTTGTGCTTATCCTGACATATTTTACCACCAGATGGATGGCGGGTATCCAGAAGGGGCGTAGCTTTAATAAGAATCTTAGAATTATTGAAACAATAAGCGTCGGAAATAATAAGATGATCAGTATTGTTGAGGCAGGCACAAAATATATCGTTGTTTCAATCGGAAAGGATGATGTGAATTATCTCACCGAGCTTAAGGAGGAGGAATTAAAGGATTTATCATTTAAGGATCCTCAAAGCATGACGCAGAATCCGGAATCCTTTTCAGCAATTATGGATAAATTGAAAGAAAAGTACAGTAACAGGAGCAGACATGAATAGATTCATGAAGAAATTCAAGGCTGTATATTGCAATGCATCATTTATTTTTGCAATTGCAGTCCTTATGGTAACAATTTCATTATGCATATTTTATCCTGACAGTGTAAATGCAAGTCAGAGCCCCTCACCATCCGGTGATATCAGTACAAATGATGTGACAAACGATTTGGATGACGTTAAAAGTCTTGACAGTGGTGACAAGGATTTAGCCGATGCCACCTCTGACAGCACAAACGGTCTGAACATATATTACAACAATGAGTCAGGCTCTCTGTCCACACCTGTCAGGATGTTTTTGGTGCTTACAGTATTATCTTTAGCACCTTCTATTCTCATCATGCTGACTTCTTTTACAAGAATTATTATCGTACTGCATTTTGTCAGAACAGCTATCGGTACCCAGACAGCACCACCTAATCAGGTTCTTGTCGGTTTGGCTTTATTTTTGACACTTTTTATTATGTGGCCGACTTTTTCACAGGTAAACGAAAAGGCTATAAAGCCCCTTGATGAGGGTAAAATCACCCAGCAGGAGGCTATAAAGGAGGCTGAGGGACCATTCAGGGAGTTTATGTATGGGCAGACACAGACTAAGGACATAAAGCTGTTTGTGGATATCTCAGGAGATGAGTACGATGACTATGATGATGTACCTTTTACAACGCTTGTTCCGGCCTTTATACTTAGTGAGCTTAGAACAGCCTTTATATTAGGCTTTTTAATATACATTCCGTTTATAGTGATAGATATGGTTGTTTCATCAGTGCTAATGTCAATGGGTATGATGATGCTTCCACCGACAACCATCTCGATGCCGTTTAAGGTACTTTTGTTTATCCTTGCGGATGGCTGGGATCTGGTTATTGGTAATCTGGTCAAGACATTTTACTAGGAGGTGTACATATGATTACCCAGGAAGCTGTTTTAGATATTGCCAGAGAGGCAATTTATACTACAATCATTACATCAGCTCCGCTTTTGCTTGTCTCGCTGATTGTCGGACTTATAGTCAGTATATTTCAGACAGTTACGTCAATTCAGGAGCAGACACTTACATTTGTGCCAAAAATAATTGCAATTTTTCTTGTGATGATGCTCTGTGGCTCATGGATGCTCGACACTATGTCCGGATTTATGACTGATTTGTGGTCCAAATTCAGTTATTATATAAGCATGGGATAGGATGATATATGATTAATTATTCTTTTTCTATTGCAAATTTTGAATATTTTTTGCTGATTCTGGTGCGTATTGCATCATTTGTGTACATAGCTCCGTTTTTTGGAGATAATGCGGTTCCGGCACGTGTCAAGACCGGCTTATCAGCCTTTGTTGCTTTGTTTATGTACAATATCATAGAAAGACCACAGCTTTCCTATGTCAGTGCAGTAGGTTTTGCTGTACTGGTCGTAAAAGAAGGAATTACAGGACTGCTCATAGGTTTTGCGGCCAATATATGTAATTCCATTGTTATTTTTGCGGGAAATCTGATTGATATGGATATAGGTCTGTCCATGGCAACAGAATTCAATCCATCGATGAATTCAGAGACAACAGTTACAGGTAATTTCTACTATTACGTAGTTCTTGTCCTGCTTCTTGTATCTGATATGCACACATATCTTATAAGGGCAGTTTGTGACTCCTTTTCAGTTGTACCGCTTGGAGGTGCACAGTTTCAATTTGACAATATGCTCTCTACCATGACTAAGTATATGGGCGATATGTTTGTAATAGGCTTCAGGATATTTCTTCCGGTCTTTGCGTGCATGATGATAATGAACTGTATACTGGGAATCATGGCAAAGGTTGCGCCTCAGATGAATATGTTCTCTGTAGGTATCCAGTTAAAAATTATAGCAGGATTTATTGTATTATTTTTGATAGTATATCTAATTCCGAGCATTGCTAATTTTATTATTACAGAAATTAAGACTATGGTGGTTTCGATAATTGATGGAATGTACTGACAGGTTAGATGAATTTTCCAAATTGCATACAGTGTTGTGCTACAATCTGCAATGGTTTGCACAGGATGGCGAGGGTGGAGAGAAAACAGAGCCGGCAACAGAAAAGAAGTTAAAGGATGCCAGGGAAGAGGGCAAGGTAGCAAAAAGCAAGGAGCTTACAGCTGCCTTTGACTTATAGTGCTGTTTTTAGTATTAAAGATATTTATATCATTTGTAGGGGGCAATCTGATTGGGTTGTTTTCTACTGTATATAAAAAAATGCCTGACTTTTTAAAGGAGTCACAGGAGCAGATTTCATCTGTTTCGGTCACGCATTATTTAAATAATGTAATACTTCAGTTTTTACTGACTGTGCTGCCGTTTTTTGCTTTCGGAGTTGTAATCACGATACTCGTGAGTATCATCCAGGTTGGATTTAAAATATCCACTAAGCCTATGGCTCCAAAGCTTAGCAAGTTTAATCCCATAAACGGATTTAAGAGGATACTGTCAAAGGACTCCATCTTTGAGCTTCTTAAGTCTGTGCTAAAGGTTGGAATCATTATCTATGTGGCTTATTCCTCTGTTAAATCACATCAGAATGATATATTTATACTCTATGAGCTTCCGCTCAAACAGGCAATAGTACTGATTGGTGATATCATCATAAATACCGGTCTTAAAATCAGTATTGTTTATATGATAGTCGGTATTACTGACTTTGCTTACAATAAACACAAGTTTAACAATGATATGAAGATGACCAAACAGGAGGTCAAGGATGAGTTTAAAAACACAGAGGGAGATCCGGTCATTAAGGGTCAGCAGCGTAAACGTATGCTGGAGGCTTCACAGCGAAGGATGATGCAGGATGTGCCAAAGGCTGATGTTGTCATCACCAACCTACTCACTTTGCTGTTGCAGTAAAGTACGATGCTCAAAAAATGATGCTCCGGTAGTGGTTGCAAAGGGTCAGGATTATGTGGCGCAGAAAATAAAAGAAATAGCAAGAGACAATAATATCCGTATAGTCGAGAATAAACCTCTTGCACGTATGCTCTTTCACAATGTTGATCTTGGAGCTGAGATACCGCCTGAGCTTTATCGGTCAGTTGCGGAAATACTTGCCATGATTTACAAGGAAAATAATTAGATTAATTTATTATTATAAAACAAAAAGATAAATACGGACTTTATATATGCAGTCCGTGATTTAACGGAAAGGAGGAATAGAATATGTTAAAAAAGACAGATTTAGGTGTTGGATTATATCTGTTATGTGCTGTTTTGTTTTTTATCATACCTATTCCATCCTTTCTGTTAGATGTTATGCTTGCATTCAACCTTTCAATAGCACTTATCATCCTTTTTAAGGTGCTTTTTGTAAAAGAAGTGCTTGATATGTCATTTTTCCCGACACTCTTACTTTTTACGACTATATTCAGGATTTCACTTAATGTCTCATCTACCAGGCTTATTTTATCAACCGGAAACCCGGGTGTGGTTGTAAATGTGTTTGGTCAATTCGTCGGTGGAGGTAATTTAGTCATCGGTGCAATCGTTTTTATAGTGCTCATTATCATTCAGTTTGTTGTTATCAACAAGGGATCTGAGCGTGTTGCTGAGGTAACTGCACGATTCACGCTCGATGCTATGCCCGGCAAACAGATGGCTATTGATGCGACTTAAACACAGGAGCCATCACTGACAAGGAAGCCAAGGCTCGCCGTGATAAAATCCAGAAGGAGTCAAGCTTCTACGGAGCTATGGATGGTGCTACAAAGTACGTAAAGGGAGATGCAGCAGCCGGTATTATTATTACACTTATCAATCTGGTTGGAGGCACCATAATGGGTGTTATGTTCCAGGGGCTTGATGCAAATGAGGCCATACAGAAGTTTGGCCTGCTCACAATCGGAGACGGACTTGTTTCACAGATACCGTCGTTACTTATATCTCTTTCAACCGGTATTCTTGTCACAAAAGGCTCCAATGTAGAATGATTTTCAGGAGAGCTTTTAGGCCAGCTCTTTGGCACAGCAAGGTGCTTTATATTGTATCAATTGTACTTGTGGTTTTAGGTATACTCACACCTCTTCGCAATGAGTGGTGGCTCTTTATTGGGCTTGCGGTGGCTTTTTTTGTAACAGGTAAAAATCTGGATAAAAAAGCCGGTATTGAGAGTATAGAGGATGAGACAGCACAGGCTGAAAGCGATGCCGAGGAAATACGAAAACCCGAAAATGTCGTTTCACTGCTGCAGGTTGACCCTATTGAGCTTGAGTTTGGCTATGGTATCATTCCTCTTGCAGATGTAAATCAGGGAGGGGATCTGCTTGACCGAGTTGTAATGATAAGGCGACAGATTGCTTTAGAGCTTGGAACTGTCGTACCTATCATACGATTAAGGGATAATATACAGCTTAATCCTAATCAGTATATCATCAAGATAAAGGGCATACAGGTAACAGAAGGTGAGATACTTTTTGATCACTACATGGCTATGAATCCGGGCTATGTGGAGGAGGAGATAACAGGTATTCCTACATTTGAGCCTTCATTCCATCTTCCGGCCATATGGATTACGGAAAGCCAAAGAGAGCGTGCTGAGAGTCTTGGATATACAGTTGTAGATCCGCCATCGATTATAGCTACTCATCTGACTGAGGTTATCAGATCTCATATTGCAGAGCTTCTCACCAGACAGGATGTACAGAATCTGGTCAACAATCTCAAGGAATCAAACCCTGTCATTGTGGACGAACTCATACCAAAGCTGCTTGGTCTTGGTGAGATTCAGAAGGTGCTTCAGAATCTTTTGAGCGAGGGAATTTCTATTAGGGATCTGCTTACAATTTTTGAGACGCTTGCCGATCACGCACAGACCACCAGGGATACAGATGTACTTACGGAATACGTGCGCCAGGGCTTAAAGAGAGCTATATCAAGTAAGTATTTTCCTGCAAATGAGACCACAAGTGTCATCACACTTGACCCTGCTGTTGAGCAGGAAATTATGTCATCTGTTAAACAGACAGAGCAGGGCTCTTACCTTTCTCTTGATCCTGACAGGATAAAGGCTATTATCAAATCTGTTGAAACAGAAATTGGTAAGTTGGAAAGTTTGGGAAAGAGTGCTATTATTATTACATCTCCAATTGTTAGAATGTACTTTAAGAAAATGACTGAGGATTATTTCAAGGATCTCATTGTGTTATCCTACAATGAGGTTGAATCAAATGTTGAGCTTCAGTCGGTAGGAATGGTGACTGCATAAATGACTATTAACAAATTCACTGGAAAAACAAAAGAAGAAGCAATTGAATGTGCAAAGCAGGCCTTTGGTCCAAATGCTGTGATTATGAATATCAAGGAGATTAAGCCAAAGGGATTATTTGGTATATTCAAAAGCTCAACATATGAGGTGACTGCGGCTATGGATGAAAAAAACAGACACAGACAATAACGACCTCTCAGCTTGCAAGGACTACACCCCCGGGTAAAATTGATTACAAGGCAGATGAAGAAATAAAGATGCTTCATTCGCTACAAAATCTGCATCTGAGACCTTAAAACCTACACCTGCACCTGCACCGGCAGCCCCAAAGGCGGCTGAACAGACCAGCGATATTGAACAGGAAATCAAGGAGCTTGATTCCATTGCCAAAATGATGGAAAGCACATTTGATAAACCTCAAAAAATGAGCCTTCAAAGCCTCAAAGTGCACAGGAGCTTAAATTTGTCCGTATTTTATACAAGACACTGCTGGATAATGAGGTGGATGAGAAATATATCAATCAGATTCTGGATGAAATCGAGAAATTCCTGCGTCCGGGTAACAGTCTCGATGTGATTTTGTCCAATGTATACCAGAAACTCATTTTAAGATTTGGTCAGCCTGAAACTATAAAGGTAAACGGCAAAAAACCAATAGTTGTTTTCTTTGTCGGACCGACAGGCGTTGGCAAGACAACTACAATTGCTAAAATTGCTTCAAAATTCAAGGTTAATTATAATAAAAATATCGCATTTATCACAGCAGATACATACAGAATAGCTGCAACAGACCAGTTACGTACATTTGCAAATATTCTGGATACACCTATGTCTGTCATTTATACTGCCACAGAGTTAAATAGTGCGGTGGCTGAATATGAGCAGGCAGATGTGATTTTTGTTGATACAGCGGGCTTTTCACACAAGAACGAGACACAGCGGAATGATATGAGAGCACTTCTTGCAGGTCTATCACCTGAATATGAGAAGTCGGTATATCTCGTCTTAAGTGCTACAACCAAGTACAGGGATCTTATATCTATAATTGATTCCTATAAGGATATTGACGATTACAAGCTGATATTTACAAAGCTTGATGAAACCTCATCATATGGCAATTTGTTAAATATAAAGCTATACTCTGATGCTGGTATATCATATGTCACGAATGGACAAAACGTTCCGGATGATATAGAGGTATTTGATACACAAAAGATTGTCAAACAATTACTCGGAGGCAGACAATAATGGACCAGGCACAGCAGCTTAGAAATGTTATTAAGCAGCGTAATCAAAATTATATAGAACCTGCCCGGGTTATTACCATTACAAGCGGCAAGGGTGGTGTAGGCAAATCCAATACCTCTGTCAATCTGGCAGTCTGGCTCAGCAGACTCGGAAAGAGAGTAATTATTTTTGATGCTGATTTCGGTCTTGCCAATGTCGAAGTGATGTTTGGTGTTATTCCTAAGTATACTCTTGCTGATGTAATATATGAAAACCAGACTATAAAGAGCATCATCTCAAACGGCCCTTTGGGCATTGATTTTATTTCAGCCGGCTCAAGTGTTGTAGGGCTTAATAATCTAAACCACAAACAGATTCATTTCATTGTCTCTGCAATAAATGAGTTGAACAGTATGTATGATTTTATCATAATTGATACCGGTGCAGGGGTGTCTGAACAGGTCATGGAATTTGTTGCGGCCAGCAACGAAATTGTGCTGGTTACAACCCCGGAGCCTACCTCAATCACCGATTCATATTCATTGCTTAAAGCACTGTATAAGAGACCTGATTTCGATCCGTCAAAAGTATGCATACGCGTTATATCCAACAGGGCTGCGTCAAAAGAGGATGGCAGTATAGTGTTCAACAAGATTAATTCCGTTGTTATGCAGTTCTTAAACGGAAGTCTTGAGTATCTGGGATATGTGCCGTCTGATGCAATGGTTGAAAAGGCTGTCAGGCAGCAGAAGATACTTTCAATTTATGATCCGACCTCAAAGGCTGCACGGTCATTTGAAGAAATTGCAAAAAGACTTTTGGATAATGAATCTGCTGCTTTGGATGAGAAAAGAACAATCTCACATATTTTTTCAAATTTTTTTAACAGAAAGCAATAGTTAATTTAAGAGGAAGACATATGGAATATACAAGTTTGATTTTTCCGGGTGACAAAATTGATATCTTTGCATCCGGTTTATCCGATAACAGCACATCATATAAGAGCAGCTTTTCTGACAAGCTAACAGACAGCATGTGGGAAATAACTATGCCTGTTGACAGTGGCAGAGTGGTTTTATTTCAGCTTGGTACGCAATTTGACTTTATAATATACACACAAAACAAAACTATACTAAAAAGCTCTGCTATAGTCAGACGGCGTTATCGTAAGGAAAATATGTATTTTCTTGCTATAGAGCTTATAAATAATCTGGAAAAGATACAAAGACGTCAGTTTTTCAGACTTCCATGTACTATAGACATGTACTTTTATGAAGTCAGATACGATGATAAAGCTGAGAGTGAGCCTGAGTTTTGCAAAAAGATGTATAAGAATCATGCAATAAACAGCAAAAATATGAATACTGTCAAATCAGTTATCCTTGATATAAGCGGAGGAGGCATCAGATTTTCTCTAAGCACACCTCTTGAAGAAGGTACATATTTTATGGCTCAGTTTTCTTTAGCACTTGAGGAGTGTACACAACAATTCAATATAGTTTGTAAGGTAATAAAATGTACTCAGTCTTTGGACTATGCAGACAGATATTTTGCACGTTCAAAGTTTATTTTCGACCGCATAACAGAACGGGAGAAAATAGTCAGATTTGTGTTTGAAGAAGAAAGACGCATAAGACGAAGAGAAATGGAGTAATAATATGAAATCTAACATTTTAATAGTTGATGATTCTGCACTACTGAGAAGGGTTGAGTGTGATATAATCAATTCAGACAATAAATTACAGGCAACTGATACATGTAAGGATGGACTGGAAGCACTTGAAAAGCTCCGTACACAAAAGTACGATGCTGTTATTCTTGATATAAATATGCCGAGGATGAATGGTCTTGAGGTGCTTTCACATCTGCAGAAAGAGAGCATAAAAACACCTGTAGTGGTGGTAAGCACTCTAACCATCGAGGGAGCAGATGAAGCTATCAAATCTTTAGAGCTTGGTGCCTTTGATTTCGTCACAAAACCAAACAATATCATAGAGGCAAAGGGAAACCAGTTTAAGGAAACTCTGCTCAGTGTTGTGCATGCAGCCGTTAGAATCACACCTGTTCATAGTGCTTCACGCAATGTCACAGTTGTTGAGAAGAAAGCCGGTGCTATTGTAAACAAAAACAAGGCAGCAGGCAGCAATAAAATAGTTGCAATTGCATCATCTACAGGTGGTCCAAAGGCACTGCAAAGTGTAATACCGTTTCTTCCGGCTGAACTTTTGGCACCGGTTGTTTTAGTACAGCATATGCCTGCCGGCTTTACAAAGAGTATGGCTGAGCGCTTAATGAGCTAAGTCAGGTTCAGGTGAAGGAGGCTTCAAACGGTGAGGTGCTTAAAAACGGAGTAGTGTATATAGCTCCGGGCGGTACACATATAGCTATAAAGAAATCAGGTGCTTCACATGTTATATCCTTTAATGATATGCCACCTATCGGCGGACTCAAGCCTTGTGCCAATATCATGTTTGATTCACTGACATCTTCTAATTATGATGAGGTTGTATGTGTGGTACTCACAGGTATGGGGGCAGACGGCACGGATGGCATTCTTTCACTTGGCAAATCAAAGCCTATCTATGTCATTGCACAGGACGAGAAATCAAGTGTTGTGTATGGCATGCCAAGAGCCATCTATGAGGCAGGCGTGGTTGATGAAGTCGTTACACTATCAGATGTTGCCAAAGCAATCACAAAAAATGTGGGGGTAAAATAAAATGGATGTTAGCCAGTATCTAGATATTTTTATTGATGAAAGTTCGGAGCATATTCAGACATTGTCTGACTGTATCATGACTCTTGAGCAGGAGCCAGAAAACAAAGACACTATAAATGAGATTTTCCGTGCAGCCCACTCCTTAAAGGGTATGGCAGGTACAATGGGCTTTAAGCGCATGCAGCACCTTACACATGATATGGAAAATGTGTTTCAGGAGGTCAGAAGCGATAAAATTAAAGTAGACAGCTCAATGATTGATCTGCTCTTTAAGTGCCTTGACGCTATAGACAGCTATGTTGAGAATATTAAATCCACATCTGATGAGGGTACTGATGATAATGAGGTTATCATAAAGGAACTCAACGATTTTATTGCAAAAGCAAACGGACAGACTGTAAGCAAACAGGCTGAGCCTCAAGAAAAGGCTGCTGAAGCTGAAACAAAGGATTCATCAGATGCATCTGACAGTACACTTGATACAATCGAACTGACAAACAACGAGAAGAATTTAATTGACGAGGCAATTTCAGCAGGACTTAAAATATACGGCATGACAGTTACCGTAGCAAGCGACTGTCTGCTCAAGGCAGCAAGAGCTTTCCTTGTTTTCAAGGCAGTTGAGGAGCTGGGACAGATTCTGGTTTACAGACCAAGCTCACAGGATATTGAGGATGAGAAGTTTGATTTGTCATTCAGCTTTTATGTTGCATCAGGCGAGGGCTTTGATAAATTGGAGCATGCAGCTTCCAACGTATCTGAGATTGATAAGGTTGAGGGAAAAGAAATCACCGAGTTTCACCTGGAGGGTGAAGCAGAGCAGACAGCACAGGCTCCTGAAGAGACAAAAAAGGCAGATAAGGAAGAAAAAGAGGAAAAGACTCCTGCTGCAAAGACAGAATCTTCAAAGCCAAAAACTGCAAATAACTCTCAAAAGCAGGCTGTTTCTCATAAAAAAGCTACTACAAGCCGAACAGTCAGAGTAGATATCGAAAAGCTTGATATGCTTATGAATCAGGTGTCTGAGCTTATTATTGCAAAGAACTCTCTTGTAGCCATGAGCTCATCTGATGGAGAAAACAATAATAACCAGTCATTCCATGAACAGATTGAATATCTGGAAAGAATTACGACCAATCTCCATGAGTCTGTCATGAAGGTACGAATGGTTCCTATTGAAAGTGTTACACAGAAATATCCTAGAATGATAAGAGATCTGTCTCGTACTCTGAATAAGAAGATGAGTCTTGTCATAACCGGTGAAGATACCGAGCTGGACCGTACAGTTGTGGATCAGATTGGAGATCCTCTGCAGCATCTGCTTAGAAATAGTGCTGATCATGGACTTGAAAGCAATGAGGTCAGACTTGAGCGTGGAAAGCCAGAGGTAGGTACTATTTTCTTAAATGCATACCAGGAGGGCAACAATGTTGTCATAAAGGTCGGAGATGATGGAAACGGAATCGATACTGAAGCCGTAAAGAACAAAGCTATCGAGCGTGGCATAGTCACAGCTGAACAGGCTGAAAATCTATCTCAGAAGGATATCATCAACTTCCTTTTTATGCCAAGCTTTTCAATGGCAAAACAGATTACCGATATCTCCGGACGAGGAGTTGGTCTTGATGTTGTTAAATCCGGCATTGAACAGCTGGGTGGTGATGTATCGGTTTCAACCGAGCTTGGTAAGGGTACTACATTTACTGTACGTCTTCCTCTTACTCTTGCAATCATTCAGGCTCTCATGGTCGAGATCCGTGATGAAATATATGCCATAGCGCTTGGCTCTATCTCAAATATAGAGGATATTCCTGTAAAGGATATCAAATATGTACAGGCTAAGGAAGTTATCCACCTACGTGGAAGTGTTATTCCAATCATCCGCCTCGATAAGATGCTGGACATTGAGCCAAAGGAGCAGGAGCCGGATCATCTTACTGTAGTGATTGTCCAAAAGGGAGATCAGCAGGCAGGTCTTGTGGTTGACAATCTCATTGGACAGCAGGAGATTGTAATCAAGTCTTTAGGAAAATACATAAACGGCAACAAGCTTATCAGCGGAGCGACAATACTTGGAGATGGTGATGTAGCTTTGATACTTGATGTAAATACACTTATGTAATGGAGGGGAAGTACATGCCAGAAAATGAATTTGATATACAGGAAAAAGAAACAAAGCAATATATTTCAGTCAAAATAGGCGAAGAAAAATTCGGAATTGATATTGGCTATGTTGATAATATCGTCAGAATGCAGAAGATTACAAGAGTGCCAAAGGCGCAGAAATACTTTAAGGGTATCATAAATCTGCGTGGTGATATCGTTCCGGTAATGAGTGCCCGCATAAAAATGGGACTGGACGATGATGTATATACATCATCAACCAGAATAATTATCCTAAAGCTTGAAGAAAAGGGTGAGATAGGTCTTATCGTCGATGAAGTTTGTGAAGTTGTCACACTTGTGGTTGATGAAATAGATAAGCCTAATATAGATGCTTCATCTACAGGCAAGGAGCTGTTCATAAACGGTATAGGTAAAAACGGAGATGAACTGATTTCTCTGTTTGAAATAGGCTCAATAGTCTCAGATAAAGACGCTAACTGATTTGCAGCAATGTATAGTGAGGTATAAAAACCTCACTATATAAGTTTTAACAAATAAAAGGGTGAATACAATGAGTGAATTTTCTTTAGATAATGTCAATTCGATGTATATGGATGTCCTTAAGGAAATCGGAAATATAGGTGCCGGCAATGCCACGACAGCGATTGCCGGCATGCTTGGCACTACCATGAAAATGGAAGTTCCAAGAGTTCTGTTAATGGATGCGACAAAGCTTGGAGATGCCATATGTCCGGAGGAAGAGACAATAGTGGGTATATTTCTTGAGGTTACCAACGATATCTCCGGCAGTATGATGTTTCTCATGAAGCTTCCGGCAGCACACTTTCTGGTAAACAAGCTGATGGGCAGACCACAGGACTATAACCAGCCGTTTGATGAGATGGATTTATCTGCCATGAAGGAGATTGGCAACATAATAGCAGGCGCATATTTGTCAGCGCTTTCAACTATGACAAATCTCAAAATACTACCTTCCATTCCGTATATTGCTGTAGATATGGCCGCTTCCATATTAAGTGTGCCGGCAATTCAGTTTGGACAATATGGTGACAATGCACTTTTTATAGAGACGGAGTTTGGTGATGACATAATGATGAACGGATACTTTATCCTTATGCCTGATCCGGATTCATATGATAATATTTTATCGGCTTTAGGAATTAGTTTTTAGTATTTAGGAGAATCCATATGGCAAGTACTATTAAAGTATCAATGGCAGACCTTAAGGTTGCCAAAGCCCCTGATTCTCTGACCACACTTGGGCTTGGTTCATGCATAGGGCTTACCCTTTATGATCCGGCTTCAAAAATCGGTGGGCTTGTACACTATATGCTGCCTGACAGCACCAAACTCAGAAATAACACAAATATAGCCAAGTTTGGCGATACGGGAATTAGGGAACTTTATAATCAAATGATAAAAAATGGCGCGAATCCCAGACGAATGGTTGCAAAGATTGCCGGTGGAGCTAAGATGTTTGAGATGTCAGGCAATTCTACAATCGGAAATGTTGGCGATCGCAATACCGATATGGCCAGGCACGTGCTTGCAGAGCTGAAAATTCCTCTGAAGGCACAGGATACCGGTCTTAATTACGGAAGAACTGTTATACTTGACTGTGAAACCGGTGACTATATCATCAAAGCAGTCGGAAAAGAGCAAAAGGTGATTTAACATGAAGAATAATTTATTACCATCTCTTGTTATGCTTTTAGCCGGATTAGTATGCAGTATTATATCCCTGCGGCAGGGCGTTGATCTGATGAGCTTTACAACAAGACTTTTAACTGTGCTTGTAGTATTCTATATAATCGGAGCGATACTTAAAGTAATCCTAAGCTGTGCATTTAAGGCAATGGAAGACAGGCAAAAGAAAGCTGAAGCGGCCGAAGAAAAGACTGATGATTCCGAAGTCATTGATAATGATAATGACGATGATAAGCAGATTAGCTAGCAGCAGAATAATATACTGATTAAACAGGGGGCATAATGAAAGCTATAGAAAAGGAAAAGCTGTGGGAGGAATATCAAAAGAATCCCACGCCCAAGCTACGGGAACAGCTCATAATAGAATATGCACAGCTGGTCAGGCTTGTGGCAGGACGCCTCAGCATGTATCTTGGGCATAATGTGGAGTATGATGACCTGGTAAGCTATGGGATATTTGGCCTCATTGATGCCATAGACAAGTTTAATCTTGAAAAAAATGTCAAGTTTGAGACATATGCAAGCCTTAGAATCCGTGGAGCCATACTTGATCAGATCAGGAAAATGGACTGGATTCCAAGAACAGTCAGACAAAGACAAAGGAAAATAGACGAGGCAATAAAGAACATTGAACTTCGTACCGGCAAAACAGCAAATGACGCAGACCTTGCAAAAGAGCTTTCTATCTCAGAGGATGAGCTTTGCAGCTGGCAGTCGCAGCTTAAAGTAACAAATGTTGTATCTCTCGATGAATTTGATGAGTCAGGACCTGAGCCTGTCATGGATGCTGCACATAATTCACATTATGCACAGCCGGAGGATATTGTTACACAGGAAGAGCTGAAAACAATGCTTGTTAAGTCGCTTGACAATCTGACCGAGAAGGAGCGCAGGGTTATTGAATTATATTATTATGAGGATCTTACCCTTAAAGAAATAAGCAATATCCTCGAGGTTTCAGAATCAAGAGTATCACAGCTTCACACAAAGGGACTGATTAAAATGCGTAAGGTCATGGCCCTTATATGAATATACTTACAAACGAATAAGAGGGCAGAGGTTTATATGACAACATTAGAAATAACTCTCATCATCATAGGTGTTGTTTTCCTTATAGGAAGCTTTATGGTAAATGACAAGCTTTCACATAAGGATTTAGATAAAATAGCCGATATGAGTGCTGAGGAACTAAAAATAATAACTGAAAAAGAAGTGACTGCCGCCAAAAAGGACTTAAGCGATGCCTTGGACGAGGAAATAACACAAAAGCATGATGAGACAAAGCGAAGTCTTGAAAAGGAAGCAAATTCCAAAATAATGGCGATAAATGAATATTCTGATACAGTGCTTGATTCGATAAACAAGGCACATAATGAAATAATGTTTTTATACAGTATGCTAAATGACAAGCATGATGAGCTTACACGGCTTTCAGGCGATATAGATAAAGCATCATCAAGACTCAGAAGCTCCTTCGAGCCACTTTCTGCAGACTCTGCAAAGAGGGCTGAAAAACCGTCTGTAGCCGTGCAAAAGCCGGCAGAACCTAAGTCTGGCACAATGCAGCAGGATACAAAGCCTGACATGAAGCAGATGACAGGTATAGATATTTCAGGTATCATTAAAACACAGCCTGCTTCAGCAGCCCCTGCGTCAAAGGCAGGTGCAACAGCTACAGCAGGTACAGCAGCCTCTGTATCGGTCAAGGCATCAGATGCTGCTTTGGGTACGCCCGCAGGCAGCAGCGCAAATGCTGATATAATAAATCACACACATGAAATCCTTAAGCTTTATAAATCGGGCAAGAGCAATGTAGAGATAGCAAAGCTTTTGTCTCTTGGTACCGGCGAGGTAAAGCTTATAATAGATTTATATAAAGAGGGCAAATAAAGTGAGATTAAAATACTATTTGCGTGGACTTGGTCTAGGCATTATTTTTGCGGTAATCATTATGATGATTGGTTTTCACGACAATAAGCAGTCCATGTCTGATACAGAAATAATAGAAAAAGCCAAAACGCTCGGTATGGTTGAAGCAAAGAATATTTCCGGGACAGTCGCAGACGAATATAATAGTGAAAAGACTGACTCATCTGCTGCAAACTCAGATGCTTCTTCCCAAAAAGCCGAAACTGAACAGGATAGTCAGATGCAGGACAGCCAAACAGCACAGGAAGATACACAGCAGGAAGACACACAGCCGGCAGCGGATGCAAAGCAGGAGACTGTAGAGCCACAGGATGCTGTTACAACATACACAATTTCAGTAACAAGTCAGGATACATGTCGCACCATTGCAGAAAAGCTTAAAGCTCTCAATCTAGTGGATGATGCTGAACAATTTCGTATATATATGGGACAAAAGGGTGCTGATCATTTTATAGCAGATGGTGAGCACGTTATCCCACAGGGAGCATCGTATGATGATATAATCACTATTCTGACACAGAAATAAATTTTTTGCTTGCATATAAGCCTTTGGTATGTTATAATTCCAAAGCTTAAATACTATAAAGCACGTGTGCGGATGATCGCCGGTGCCGGATAACGCTTACCGGTGGCTGATCTAATTGGAAACACACGGAAGATTAATAACCAAACGGAGGTAAATAAAATGAGCGTAATTTCAATGAAACAGTTACTCGAGGCAGGTGTTCATTTTGGACATCAGACAAGAAGATGGAACCCTAAAATGGCTCCTTACATCTACACAGAGCGTAATGGTATCTACATCATCGACTTACAGAAGTCTGTAGGAAAGGTTGATGAGGCATACGATGCCGTATCTGATATCGCTGCTCAGGGTGGTACAATCCTTTTCGTAGGTACAAAGAAGCAGGCTCAGGATGCAATCAAGACTGAGGCAGAGCGTTGCGGTATGTACTATGTAAACGAGAGATGGTTAGGTGGAATGCTTACAAACTTCCGCACAATCGAGAGCCGTATTGCAAGACTTAAAGCTATCGAGACAATGTCAGAGGATGGCACATTCGATGTTCTTCCTAAGAAGGAAGTTATCGCACTCAAGAAGGAGTGGGAGAAGCTCGAGAAGAACCTTGGCGGAATCAAGGATATGAAGAGAATTCCTGATGCAATATTTGTAGTAGATCCTAAGAAGGAGCGTATCTGTATCAAAGAGGCTCAGGCACTTGGAATCACTCTTATAGGTATTGCTGATACAAACTGTGATCCTGACGAGTTAGATTATGTTATCCCAGGAAACGATGATGCTATCAGAGCTGTCAAATTAATCGTATCTAAGATGGCAGACGCTGTTATCGAGGCAAAGCAGGGAGCTGAGGAAGAGGTTACTGCTGAGGAAGCTTCTGACGAGACAGTTGAGGAATAAAACACATTAATATCGGAGGATAATCAAATGGCTATTACAGCAGGTATGGTAAAAGAACTGCGTGAAATGACAGGCGCAGGTATGATGGACTGCAAAAAGGCTTTAACTGAGACAAACGGTGATATGGATGCCGCTGTTGAGGTATTAAGAAAAAGCGGTGCAGCTAAGATGGAAAAGAAGCAGAGCAGAATTGCCGCTGAGGGAATCGCACGTGTTGCTGTAAACGGAAACGTTGCAGTTGTAGCAGAGGTTAACTCTGAGACAGATTTCGTTGCAAAGAACGAGACATTCCAGGAGTTCGTTCAGACTGTAGCAGATACAGCACTTGCTTCTGGCTTAAATGGTGGTGCAAATGGAGAGGATATCGACGCTCTTCTTGCTACAAACGGACTTAGCGAGCTTCTTGTAGAGAAGACAGCTACAATCGGTGAGAAGTTATCTGTTCGTAGATTTGCAAAGGTTACAGGTGATGTTGTTACTTCTTACATCCATGGTGGTGGAAGAATCGGTGTTATCATTGCAGCAATGGTGCAACAGACGATGCAGCTAAAGAAGCAATCACAAATATTGCTATGCAGGTTGCAGCTATGAACCCACAGTACATCAGCAGAAACGATATCTCTGATGAAGAGCTTGCAAAGCTTAGAGAGATCACTGTTGACAGTGCATTAAATGATGCTACAACACTTCCAAAGCCTATTCTTAATAAGTTAATTGACAAGGCTATTAATGAGAAGCTTTGGAGCGATGATGATATCAACAACTTCAACGAGCACAAGAACAACATGAACTATGTATGGAACTTCTTATCAGATGCTGCTAAGGCAAAGCTTGGTGAGCTTGCAATGGCAGACAAGGAGTCTATCGTGGCTGAGAAGATGTTCAACGGACTTGTTGAGGGTCGTGTATCTAAGCAGTTAAAAGAGATTTGTCTTCTTGACCAGACATATGTTAAGGCAGAGGACGGAAAGCAGTCAGTTGCAAAATATCTTGAGTCTGTTTCTAAGGATCTTACAATCACCGAGATGGTTCGTTTCGAGGTAGGTGAGGGTATGGAGAAGAAGCAGGAAGATTTCGCTGCTGAGGTTGCTGCCAGATGGCTGGAGTCTAAACTGTATCTTTATACTGATTAAACGAATGCTGTTCCGCAAAAGTTTAAAATTTAAACTTTTGCGGAATTTTTTATCTTTACAAGATATAAAAATATGGTAAAATAGTAAGAGGAAACAAAACCAATCATAACGGGGGACGCATATGGACTCAAAGGATAATGAATTAGCCAGACAGCAGCAGGAGCGTCGTAAACGTGTGAGCCGGATTAAGACAAGTATTATTATGACTATAGCAATATGGATGGCAATATCCATCCTTGCCATAGTTGTACTGGGTATCATGGTTGTAAAACTGAATTCGAGAATATACAAGCTCGAGCTTCAGTTAAACACAGCCATATCAAGCACAGTTCCAGATACAGAGTCTGATGATGGTGACACTGCTTCTGATGATGTAAACTCTGGCACAAAAAATCAGGCTGTTGTGAAACAGCTTGAGTCAAAAGACAACGTGTATCATGATGGGGATACAAGAAAGGTGTATCTTACCTTTGATTGTATTCCCGGTGATAACACCGGTGCCATTTTAGATGCCCTTGCCAGCTGTGGCGTCAAGGCTACCTTCTTTGTCACAGCAGATACCTCCGCTAAATATGATGATGTTTATAATCGCATAGTGCAGGACGGACACACTATTGCGATGGCTTCCTACAGTAATTCATACAGTAAGATTTATGAATCAACAGAGGCATTTACCGATGACCTGACACAGATTTCCGATTATATCACCAATCTGACTGGAATAGCACCGGATATTTATCGTTTTCCCGGTGGCAGCATGAACCAGATTAGTAATGTAGACATGGTTGAGCTTGTAAAGATACTCAATTCAAAGCATATCACATACTTTGACTGGAATGTCAATTCTGGTGATACAGCCGACAATTGCAGTGTCGATGATATTGTCAATAATGTCACCTCAGGTATTGCCAAATATGACAATTCAGTTGTGTTATTACATGATGATTCAAACAGATCAACCACGGCAGAGGCTATTGAGCCGCTTGTTGAAAGCATAAAAGCGCAGGGTGCCGAAATATTGCCGATTGATAATAATACATATAAAGTTCAATATATCAAATCAGATACTGTTGGATAAGATAATAAATGGAGGAAATATTCATGGGATTATTCAAAGAATTTAAGGATGATTTTTCTCAGGCTGTAAACGAGCTTGTACCCGGAGATGTACCTGAGAAAGAAGTAGAGCCAAAGGCTCAGACAGCTGACAATCTTGTAGTTGATACTATAGGAGAGAATGTTGACGTTGCATCAGAGCTTTCAAAGCTCGACGGATTACTTGAGCATGTCGAGGAGCAGCCACAGGAGACAACTGTACCAAGACCAACTCCAAGTGAAAATTTTGCAGAGCATACAATCAATACACAAAAAGAGGAGCAGATACCACAAATGAATGATATACCACAGCCAGTAAATACACAGCCAGTAAACAATAACGTTTTATCAGGAGATGTACAGGACGAAACATCAGTCATCACAGCAAGTACTGTACTCACAGGAGATTTACAGTCATCAGGATCATTTGATATTCAGGGAACCATCAACGGAAATGTAATGTGTAACGGCAAGATTGTTGTTACAGGAACAGTCAACGGCAACACAAATTCATCAGAGTTTTTCGCTGATGTAGCTAAGGTTGAGGGTGAAATTGTTTCAACAGGAACTGTAAAGATAGGTGCAGGATCTGTTATCATCGGCAATATCTCAGCATCTTCAGCAGTTATCGCAGGAGCTGTAAAGGGCGATATAGATGTTCAGGGACCTGTTGTAGTAGATACTTCTGCAGTTATCATGGGTAATATCAAGTCACGTTCAGTACAGATTAACAACGGTGCCGTTATCGAGGGCTTCTGTTCTCAGACATACGCTGATATCGATGTTCAGGGACTTTTCGAGGGTAAATAAATATGAGTAGAATATTACTAAAATTAAGTGGTGAAGCACTTGCAGGTGATAAGCACCACGGCTTTGATGAGGCTACAGTCATTGAGGTTGCAAAACAGGTTAAACAGATTGTTGATAATGGTACACAGGTAGGTATTGTTATCGGTGGTGGAAACTTCTGGAGAGGCAGAACGAGTGAGACCATCGACCGCACAAAGGCTGACCAGATTGGTATGCTTGCTACAGTTATGAACTGCATTTATGTATCAGAGATTTTTAGATATGTTGGAATGAAGACAGCGGTTCTCACTCCGTTTGAATGTGGCAATATGACAAAGCTTTTCTCTAAGGACAGAGCAAACAAGTATTTTGCACATGATATGGTAGTTTTCTTTGCTGGTGGTACAGGCCATCCTTATTTCTCAACAGATACAGCCACGGTGCTTCGTGCAATTGAGATTGAGGCAGATGGTATTTACCTTGCCAAAGCAATTGACGGAGTATATGACAGTGATCCAAAGACCAATCCTGCTGCAAAGAAGTATGATGAGCTTTCAATCGAAGAGGTTGTTGAGAAGAAGCTCGCAGTAGTTGACCTCACAGCGTCTATCATGTGCCTTGAGAACAAGATGCCTATGTATGTATTCGGACTCAATGAGGAAAACAGCATTGTAAATGCTCTTACAGGCAAATTTAACGGTACAAAGGTTACTGTATAGTAAATTGCATATAATGCATATCAGGAGGATAATATGGATTCAAGATTAACCCCTTTCCAGGATAAAATGGAAAAAACATTAAATAATCTCGAGGAAGAGTATGCAGGCATCCGTGCAGGAAGAGCCAATCCACATATTCTTGACAAGCTTCGTGTAGATTATTACGCACACCTTCACCAATTCAGAGTGTAGCCAATGTAAGTGTTCCAGAGCCTAGAATGATTCAGATTCAGCCATGGGAGGCTTCTATGGTTAAGGAGATTGAGAAAGCAATAAACTGCTCTGACATCGGAATTAATCCTACAAACGACGGAAAGCTTATCAGACTTGTTTTCCCTGAGCTCACAGAGGAGAGACGTAAAGATCTTGCAAAGGACATCAAGAAAAAGGGCGAGGAAGCTAAGGTTGCTGTCCGCAATATCAGAAGGGATGCAATCGACAGCATTAAGAAGACCGGCAAAGAGGAAGGCATTTCAGAGGACGAGATTAAAGGCCTCGAGGATGACGCTCAAAAGCTTACCGACAAGTTTGTCGCAAAGGTTGACGCTGCGGTTGATGCAAAATGTAAAGAGATACTTACTGTATAGTATTTATATCACGTATACAAACAAGGGACATGTTATTCGTGTCCCTTATTTGCTTATTCCCGGTTTTACTGTTCACACTTAACTGTGTGACCAGCAAATAAATGATGCGTCATGATTGTAAATATATAATATGCATAAATGAAAGGAAATAAAATATGAGTACTCCGGAACATATAGCAATCATTCTGGACGGAAACGGCCGCTGGGCCAAAAGTAAGGGTATGCCAAGAAACTACGGTCATACAGTAGGAGCCAAAAATGTTGAGAATATATGTAAGGCTGCAAACGACCTCGGCGTTAAATATCTGACACTTTATGCCTTTTCCACTGAAAACTGGAACCGCCCTGAGTCTGAGGTTGCTGCACTAATGAAGCTTCTTGAAAGCTATCTTAAAAACTGTATAAAGACTGCCAATAAAAACAATATGCGTGTGCGCGTAATTGGTGAGATAAGCAGACTTTCAGAGAATTTTCAGGAGAAAATAAGAAACCTTGAAGAAGTTTCATCAGTAAATACGGGTCTTAACCTGACAATTGCAATTAATTACGGAAGCCGAGATGAGATGATACGTGCTGTAAAGCATATGATAGCTGACCATGATGCCGGAAAGCTTTCAGCTGACGATATAGATGCAGATACATTCTCATCATATCTTGACACAAGAGAGCTTCCGGATCCTGATTTACTCATCCGCACAAGTGGTGAGCAGCGCCTGTCAAACTACCTGCTCTGGCAGCTTGCATACGCTGAGTTTTATTTTACAGATGTTCCGTGGCCTGCATTTGATAAAAATGAACTCAAAAAGGCTATAGATGCATATAATAAAAGAGACCGTCGCTTTGGTGGATTAAAAGAAACGAACGACACGGAGGATAAATAATGTTTAAGACAAGACTGCTTAGTGGTATAGTTCTTGTAATTGCCGCTATATTTCTTATAGTAACAGGAAACGAGGTGCTTCTTTTTTCAACACTTCTGATTTCGTGTATAGGTATGTTTGAGCTTTTCAGGGTGTTTAAATTTGAAAAATCGCTCTTATCGGTTGTTCCGTATATTGCTTTGATTTTGTTTTACATCAACTTAAGGTGGAGCTTCATACCTGATGTAATGATGCTTTTCATGGGCTTTCTTATCGTACTGATGTTCGTGTATGTGCTTTCATACCCGAAATATGATGCAAAGCAGCTCATGGCAGCCTTTTTTGGTATGTTTTATGTGGGAACAATGCTTTCATATGTCTATCAGATACGTACACTCAACAACGGACTTTACCTTGCCTTCTTGGTATTTTTATGCTCTTGGGGCTGTGATACATGTGCCTACTGCGTCGGAGTGCTGATTGGAAAGCACAAAATGGCACCAAAGCTTTCACCAAAGAAGTCTATAGAGGGTGCAGTAGGTGGTGTGCTCGGCAGTGCGCTTCTTACAGCTTTATACTGCTTTATATTCAGAAATCATATGAATATAGACGGCACAGAGATTGCTATACTTGCTGTTATAGCTGCTGTTGCAGGCCTTATTTCAATGGTTGGAGATTTGTGTGCATCAGCCATAAAGCGTAATTATGATATCAAGGATTACGGACATCTGATACCCGGACATGGTGGTATTTTAGACCGCTTTGACAGCATGATTATCACAGCACCAATCATTTATTATCTGGCTAGCTTCTTTTTAAGTTAAAAGTAACATTTAAGAACCATTGAAAACAAAAAGCTAAGGTAACTATTCAGAACCACTGAGAAAATATAAATCGAGGAATTATCATGAAAAAAATATCAATACTTGGTTCAACCGGCTCTATCGGAACACAAACACTTGATGTGATAAGAGAGCATGGCGATATGCAGGTTGTGGCACTTTCCTGTGGCAGAAATCTCTCCCTTATAGAGAAACAGGCAAGGGAATTTAAGCCACAGTTTGTCAGTGTAAGTGATGAAAACGATGCCAAAAAGCTTCGCACAAGCCTTGCGGATACAGACATCGAGATTGGTTATGGCATGGACGGTTTAATTAAATGTGCCACCATTGAGCCATGTGACATAGTTGTAACCGCAATTGTCGGTATGCTTGGCATCCGCCCTACAATTGCCGCCATCAAGGCAAAAAAGACCATTGCACTTGCAAATAAGGAGACTCTCGTTACAGCGGGCCATATCATTATCCCGCTTGCGAAGGAGTATGGTGTGTCCATTCTTCCGGTGGACAGTGAGCACAGTGCCATCTTCCAGTCACTGCAGGGAAATTCTATGAATCCGATTAAAAAGATTCTTCTGACAGCATCCGGAGGTCCGTTCAGAGGCAGAAAGCTCTCTGAGCTTGAAGGTATAAGGGTGGAGGACGCACTAAAGCATCCTAACTGGTCAATGGGTCAGAAAATCACTATTGATTCATCAACCATGGTCAATAAAGGGCTTGAGGTGATTGAAGCAAAATGGCTTTTTGATGTCGATTTGTCGCAGATTCAGGTTGTAGTGCATCCTCAGAGTGTAATTCACTCGGCTGTTGAGTATGCGGATGGAGCAGTTATAGCACAGCTTGGTACTCCTGATATGCGTATACCTATACAGTATGCACTGTATTATCCAAGCAGACCTGCGCTTTCCGGTGACAGGCTTGATCTCTTTAAGCTTAAGGATCTGACCTTTGAGGCACCGGATCTTGATACCTTTAAAGGGCTTGCTCTCGCCATGAAGGCTGCAAGGGCAGGAGGCAATATTCCTACGTCCTTCAATGCTGCAAACGAGAGAGCAGTGGCACTGTTTTTGAATAAAAAGATTAAATATCTGGAAATAATCGATATAATCGAGGCATGTATGGAAAATGCATCATTTATTGAAAATCCTTCAGTGGATGAGATACTTGATACAGAGCAGTGCGCATATGACTATATCAGTAAAAGGTGGTAATTTTGAACATTATTAGTATTATTATTGCAATCATATTATTCAGCATCATAGTAATTTTTCACGAGCTCGGACATTTCTGGCTTGCTAAAGCAAATGGCATAAAGGTCAATGAATTTTGTCTGGGACTTGGACCGACTCTTTTTGGAGTACAGCGTGGAGAGACCAAATACTCCATAAAGCTGCTTCCGTTTGGTGGAGCCTGTATCATGGAGGGCGAGGATGAAAGCTCAGGTGATGACAGGGCATTCAACAACAAATCCGTGTGGGCGCGCATAAGCGTTGTTTTCGCGGGACCGTTTTTTAATTTTATCATGGCATTTATTTTTGCTCTCATTATCATCTGCTCTGTAGGCTATGACAGTCCAAAGCTTGCCGGTGTTATTGAGGGTTATGCGGCTGAGGAGGCCGGTATCAAGGCCGGTGATGAGATTGTAAAGCTGAACAATACGAATATACACTTTACCGTGAGATAAGCCTCTACTCGATGCTTCATGAAGGTGAAACAGTTGATGTGACCTACCTTAGGGATGGCAAAAGGCACACCACTACATTGAAGCCTAAATATGACGAGACAACAAAGAGGTATCTGTACGGCTTTAACGTGTCGGGAGAGCGTACAAAGCCCGGCTTTGGAAAGGCACTGCTTTATAGCTGCTATGAGGTGAAATACAACATCTATACGACAATAGAGGGGCTTAAAATGCTCTGTACCGGGGCTGCATCTGTAAATAACTTAAGCGGACCCGTAGGCATTGTAAAGAACATGGGAGATACCTATGAGCAGGCAGTTTCTATGTCCGGAGTATGGCTTGGCATATTAAATATGCTAAACTGGGGCGTGCTGATTTCTGCAAACCTCGGTGTGATGAACCTGCTGCCGCTGCCGGCACTTGATGGTGGCAGACTTGTATTTTTGATAGTTGAAGCCATAAGAAGAAAAAGAGTAGACCCTGAGAAGGAGGGCTATGTGCATCTCGTTGGCATAGTGCTTTTACTTCTTCTGATGGTTGTTGTCATGTTCAATGATATCAGAAAACTAATAGTCTGATTTTATAACAGATTGGAGATATACACATGGAGACAAAAATAGTAAAAATCGGAAATAAAGTAATCGGTGGAGGTAATCCGATTCTCATACAGTCAATGACAAATACAAAGACTGAGAATGTAGCTGACACAGTTGCGCAGATAAACGCGCTGACAGACCTAGGCTGTGATATAATCCGGTGTGCTGTGCCTACGATGGAGGCTGCAAAGGCACTTAAGGATATTAAGAAACAAATCAGTATACCGCTTGTTGCGGATATACACTTTGATTACAAGCTTGCAATAGCTGCGATTGAAAACGGAGCCGACAAAATCCGAATCAATCCCGGCAATATAGGAAGCGCTGAAAGGGTAAAGGCTGTCGTGGATGTAGCAAAGGAGAGAAATATCCCTATCCGCGTCGGTGTAAACAGTGGCTCTCTTGAAAAAGATCTGGTAGAGAAATATCATGGTGTGACAGCAGAGGGACTTGTGGAGAGTGCTCTTGACAAGGTAAAGCTCATAGAGGATATGGGCTATGACAATCTTGTCATAAGCATCAAATCATCAGATGTCATGATGTGTGTTAAAGCACATGAGCTTATTTCAGATAAGACTACTCATCCGCTCCATGTGGGTATCACAGAGGCAGGCACAATAATAAGCGGCAATATAAAGTCTGCTATCGGACTTGGACTGATACTAAACCAGGGCATAGGTGATACAATACGTGTGTCTCTCACAGGAAGTCCTCTCGAGGAAATCAAGTCTGCCAAGCTCATTTTAAGAACTCTGGGGCTTAGAAAGGGCGGCATAGAGGTTGTTTCATGTCCTACCTGCGGTCGCACACAGATAGATCTTATCGGGCTTGCAAATCAGGTGGAGACAATGGTTTCAGGATATGACCTTGACATAAAGGTTGCTGTCATGGGTTGTGTGGTAAACGGACCGGGTGAAGCAAAGGAAGCAGATCTTGGCGTGGCCGGAGGAATCGGCGAGGGTCTTATCATAAAGCACGGTGAGGTATTTAAAAAGGTGCCTGAGAGCGAGCTGTTGGGTGCATTAAAATATGAGCTTGACCATTGGGGTGAATAATTTTGACAAAGACATTTAAGGAAGTTTTCCCTACACTTAAGCTGGACAAGGATATGGAGAATCTGCTGGAGAATGCTGATGTCACCAGAATTTCCGTAAACCATGCAAGAGATTTTTACAAAATATATGTAAAAGCAAAACGCCTTATTTTCAAAAAAATATCTGGAAGCTGGAGGAAAGCATAAAAAAACAGATATTTAAAAGTAAAGATATCACAGTAAAAATTATAGAGTCTTACGAGTTGTCTTCGCAGTACACACCGAAGACTCTTTTTGATGTCTATTTTGACAGTATTCTTGACGAAATAAACAGTCACAGTGTACTTTTATACAATCTGCTGCGCACCTCAAAGTGGAGCTTTACCGACGATACACATGTCACAGTCACACTTGAGGAGACAATAATCGCAAAGACCAGAGGCAATACGGTCATAGAATTTCTTGAGAAGGTGTTCTGCGAGCGCTGTGGGATGGATTTTATCGTTAATCTGCAGTACGAAAAACCAAAAATCAGCAAATACCGTCAGAATGCTGACAAGCAGATTGAGCAGGAGGTGCAAAATATTGTCGCCCGCACTAAATTTGCCATGGCAAAAGATGACGGTGATGAAGATTCTAAAGTGGCTGTTGATGACGGTGCAATGTTTGTAGGAGGCAGTGAAAATACATCTGATACAAAAAAGAGTGGCACATCAGATTCTCCTAAAGCCTCAGATAAGAAGAATGAAGCGAAGACAGGTGCTGATAAAAAGCCTGAGAAGAAGTTTGAAAAGAAGTTCGAGAAAAAGTTCGAGCGCAAAGGAGATTTCAGGCGCAAATATGACAATGACCCTGATATCGTGTACGGAAGAAGCTTTGATGATGAGGAGATGGCTATTGAAAAGATTGACGGTCCTATCGGTGAGGTTACAATAAAGGGCAAGATTCTTACGGTTGAATCCCGCGAAATCAGAAACGAAAAGACCATCATTATGTTTGCGGTCACTGATTTCACAGACACCATCATGCTCAAGCTCTTCGCCAGAAATGACGACGTAGCAGATATTCTTGCATATATTGCTCCCGGCAACTTTGTTAAGGCAAAGGGAGTTGTAACTGTAGATAAATATGACAGTGATTTATCAATAAGCTCAATAGTCGGACTTAAAAAGATACCTGATTTTACCTCAAAGAGGGAGGATACTGCTGCTGAAAAACGTGTTGAGCTTCACTGTCACACCAAGATGAGTGACATGGATGGCGTGTCTGACGTAAAGGATATTGTGAAATGTGCAATGCGCTGGGGACACAAGGCCATTGCTATTACGGACCACGGTGATGTGCAGGCATTCCCTGATGCTAACCATACTGTGGATGATAAATTTAAGGTCATTTACGGTGTAGAAGCATATCTGGTCGATGATACAAAGGATATTGTGGAGAATGCAGCCGGTCAGTCGCTGGATGACAAGTACGTGGTATTTGATATAGAGACAACAGGCTTTTCTCCGGAAAAGAATAAAATCATAGAAATAGGTGCGGTGAAGGTCATCGGTGGCGAGATTGTAGACCGCTATTCCACATTTATAAACCCCGAGGTACCTATTCCGTTCAGGATTGAGGAGCTCACCTCGATAAGGGACGACATGGTTATCACATCGCCAACAGTGGATGTCATACTGCCACAGTTTATGGAGTTTTGCAAGGACTGCACCATGGTCGCTCACAACGCTGACTTTGATATGAGCTTTATAAAACGAAACTGCGCACTGCTTGGCATGGAGTGTAATCCTACAATTGTGGACACGGTGGCTCTTGCGAGAGTGCTTCTGCCACAGCTAAACAGATTTAAGCTGGATACAGTGGCCAAGGCTCTAAACATCTCGCTTGACCATCATCACAGAGCGGTGGATGATGCCGCATGTACCGCAGAGATATTTGTCAAATTCATAGAAAAGCTAAAGGACAGGGGCATATCAAGCTTAGATGAGGTAAATGCCCTGGCAAAATCATCTGTTGAGATGATAAGGAAGATGCCTACATACCATGCCATCATTCTTGCAACCTGTGACCAGGGGCGTACCAATCTCTACCGGCTTATTTCGCTGTCACACATCAAGTATTATAATAAGAGACCGAGAATACCAAAATCAGAGTTTAACAAGTATCGTGATGGGCTTTTAATAGGCTCAGCCTGTGAGGCAGGAGAGCTTTACAGGGCCATTTTAAACGGAAGACCACAGGAGGAAATCACAAGACTTGTGAATTTCTATGATTATCTGGAGATACAGCCTCTTGGCAACAACGCATTTATGATACGTGACGAGGATTCCGATATTGCTTCAAACGACGACCTTATCGATATAAATAAGCGAATCGTAAAGCTTGGAGAGGAATTTGGAAAGCTGGTTGTTGCAACCTGTGACGTACATTTCTTAAATCCCGAGGACGAGGTATACCGTCGTATTATCATGGCCGGTAAGGGCTTTAAGGATGCAGATGAGCAGGCTCCGCTTTATTTAAGGACCACAGAGGAAATGCTAAAGGAGTTTGAATATCTCGGAAGCAAAAAGGCTGAGGAGGTAGTCATCACCAATACCAATAAGATAGCAGATATGTGTGAGCGTATCTCACCGGTCAGACCTGATAAATGTCCGCCGGTTATCGAAAACTCTGACGGCATGCTTCGTGAAATCTGCTATAACAAGGCAAACAGGATGTACGGTGATCCGCTGCCGCCGATAGTTAAGGAGCGTCTTGACAGAGAGCTTAACTCTATTATTTCAAACGGCTATGCCGTAATGTACATCATCGCACAGAAGCTTGTGTGGAAATCAAATGAGGACGGCTATCTGGTTGGCTCGCGAGGCTCCGTAGGAAGCTCGTTTGTCGCAACCATGTCAGGTATCACAGAGGTTAATCCGCTGCATGCTCACTATTTGTGTACACACTGCAAATACAGTGATTTTGATTCACCAGAGGTACAGGCATTTTCAGGCCGTGGTGGCTGTGATATGCCGGATAAGCTCTGTCCAAAGTGCGGCAGACCTTTAAGCAAGGAGGGCTTTGATATTCCGTTTGAGACCTTCCTCGGTTTCAAGGGAAACAAGGAGCCGGATATCGATCTGAACTTCTCCGGTGAGTACCAGTCAAAGGCACACAAATATACCGAGGTTATTTTCGGAGAGGGGCAGACCTTTAAAGCCGGAACCATAGGCACACTTGCTGACAAGACCGCATTTGGATACATTAAAAACTATTATGAGGAGCGCGGTGTCAGAAAGCGAAACTGCGAGATAGACAGGATAGTGCAGGGCTGCGTTGGTGTTCGACGTACTACGGGACAGCATCCGGGTGGTATAGTCGTGCTGCCGATGGGTGAGGAGATTAATACCTTTACTCCTGTACAGCATCCTGCGAATGATATGACCGTTGACATCACGACAACGCATTTTGACTATCATTCAATCGACCACAACCTGTTAAAGCTCGATATACTTGGACACGATGATCCTACCATGATTCGTATGCTGCAGGATCTGACAGGTGTTGACCCAACAAAGATTCCGCTTGACGACAAGGCTGTCATGTCACTGTTTCAGAACACCTCCGCTTTGGGCATAGAGCCTGAGGATATCGATGGATGTCCGCTTGGAGCTTTAGGTATACCGGAGTTTGGTACCGATTTTGCCATGGGCATGCTCCTTGATACAAAGCCAAAGGAGTTTTCTGACCTCATCCGTATCGCCGGATTATCACACGGTACCGACGTATGGCTAGGCAATGCACAGACTCTTATCGAGGAAGGCACAGCTACCATTTCAACCTGTATCTGTACCAGAGATGATATTATGACATATCTGATTTCCATGGGACTTGAATCTGAGGAAGCCTTCAACATCATGGAGAAGGTGCGAAAGGGCATTATTGCCAAGGGTAAATGCCCTCAGTGGCCACAGTGGAAGGCGGATATGAAGGCACACGGTGTGCCTGACTGGTATATCTGGTCATGCGAGAAAATCAAGTACATGTTCCCTAAGGCCCATGCTGCGGCATACGTTATGATGGCATGGAGAATCGCCTACTGTAAGGTTTTCTATCCGCTTGCATACTACGCAGCATACTTTTCAATCCGTGCCACAGGCTTTTCATATGAGCTTATGTGTCAGGGAAAGGACCGACTCGAAAACTACATGAAGGACTATAAGAAAAGAAAAGACACGCTGTCAAACAAGGAGCAGGATGTATTTAAGGACATGCGTATCGTACAGGAGATGTATGCCAGAGGCTTTGATTTCATGCCTCTTGATATATACAGGGCTCACCCTAACCGTTTCCAGATAATTGATGGTAAGCTCATGCCCGCCATAAACAGCATTGACGGACTGGGCGACAATGCCGCTATTTATATTTCGGAAGCGGCAAAGGACGGACCATTCCTCTCAAAGGATGATTTCAGGGAGAGAACTCATGTATCGCGAACAGCCGTAGACCTCATGTCAGATTTGGGACTGCTTGGTTCACTGCCGGAGTCAAACCAGCTTTCACTTTTCGATTTCGGAGCATAATCCGGCAGTTTAGCATAAAACATATACTTAACAATAATAAAATCCACTACTCATTGACAGACTCATAAATCTGTAAATAGGGTAGTGGATTTTGCGTATAATATGTATTGATTTTAAATATTAAATCTTATTTTAATTTTCTTCAATAAAATCTATCTGATACTCATCCATGTACTTGATACGTGCAAGTGAGTAAACCTCATAGCCCTGCTCGTTGATCTTTCTTCTACCAGGCTGGAATGACTTCTCAATAAGGATTCCTATACCGGCAACTGTAGCGTGAGCCATGCGAAGAAGTCTGATGGCACCTGTAGCAGCCTCTCCATCAGCCATGAAATCATCAATCAAAAGAATATTGTCATCCTCTGAGATAACATCGCGTGAGAGTGTAAGCTCATAGCTCTTCTCTGTTGTAAATGAAGTAACCTGTGTCTGATATAAATCATTATGTAATGTCTTTGAAGGCTGCTTCTTTAAAATAACAAGCGGTACATTCATCTTGGCTGCTGCCATAAGTGCAGGAGCAATTCCTGAGCTCTCTATTGTGACAACCTTTGTAATTCCCTTATCGGCAAAGTGATTTGCGAAATCCTCACCGATGTGCTCCATAAGCACCGGATCTACCTGATGGTTGATAAATTTGTTGACCTTTAAGATGTTTGTGCCAATTACCTGGCCATCCTTGAGAATTCGATCTTGCAGTTCTTTCATTTTGTTCACCTCATAAAAAATAAATTGTTATTATTATAGCACTATTCTTCGACAATATCACTATAAATTTTAGAATAAATTTCTTCAACCATATGATCGAGGAAGCTTTCCTCAAGCAGGCTGTATTTTTCAGTAATGACTGATGTGATAAGCTCAGCTCTTTTGTAGTATAAATCACCTGAGCAGGCATCTCCTTTTTCACCCGATGACGCTAAAGTCATAAGCTCGTCCCTATGAGTGACGGTCACGTATTCCATGATTTCCTCTTCGAGGGAATTATTCCGGTCAATTTTTTTTGAAATGTCCTTTAGCTCCATAAATGACTTCATTCCTATGATAAAAAATATCAAGAAAACAAGCCCCATTACGATAGAAATCATAAGCTTGTTTACCGAGTCTAAAGCGGCAAGCTTTATAACTCCTGTATCAAGCAGCACAATAGCAATAAGCCCTATCGCACCGACTGCGGTGAAGCACTGTCCGGTCGCTTTGGTATCCTCGTATCTTTTTTGTTCATCAACGTATATTTTCATACGGCCTCCATATTGTTTAATTATAGTTATATGTTATAATGAAACGATGAAAATTACAATATTATGTGTAGGAAAAGTTAAAGAAAAATTTTACAGAGATGCGATTGCTGAGTACTCAAAGCGTCTAAGCCGCTACTGTAAACTTGAAATCACTGAGGTTTCCGATGAAAAGACAAGCGAGCAGGCCACACAGACAGAGATAGACATCGTAAAAAATAAAGAAGGTGAGAGGCTTCTTAAAAATATAAAAGACGATGCATATGTATTTTGTCTGGCGATAGATGGAAAGCAGCTTGATTCGGTTGAGCTGTCACAGAAGATGGATAGGCTAATGACAGGCGGCAAAAGTCATCTTGTTTTTGTAATAGGAGGCTCTCTTGGATTGTCCGATGATGTATTGAAGTGCGCTGACTATAAGCTTTCATTTTCTAAAATGACATTTCCTCATCAGCTCATGCGTGTAATTTTACTGGAGCAGATTTACAGGTCGTTCGCATCAGCAATAATGAGCCGTACCACAAATAACCGGCATAATTCAGCCTAAATAAACATATGTTAATATATGAAGATGCAAAAAGTAACTGATTCGTTCGAGCTTCCAAAGGACATAGTGCTAGGGCTTCCAATTGTAACAGCATATGGTTATAATGAGCTTACTATAGAAAACCACAAGGGTATTCTGTCATTTTCGGACAAGGCCGTAACTGTAAGGGCAGCAGACAGTACCATAAAAATATCCGGCAGCCGCCTTGAAATAAAGGAATTTACAAAGGATTTAATAATAATAGCCGGTCATTTAAAGGGTGTTATATATGAGTATTAAAGCTTATGCAACAGTAAGGCTGACAGGCTGCAATATCAGGCGCTTCATAAATCTGTGCACGGCAAACCATATAAAAATATGGAACCTTAAATATGTAAGTCCAAAGGAATATGAGGCCTGCTGCAGTACAGAAGATATTTTTCTAATGAAGCCGCACCTGAAAAAGACGCATACAAGGCTTCTCGTGGTAAAAAGACAGGGATACTTTGCGATAAAAGCATTTCTATATAAAATACGTATTATTACGGCTGCAATTACCGGCGTTTTTTGTATACATGCACTCATCTGCACAAGAATCTGGCACATTGTGCCTGAAGGAAACCGTTTCACGTATGATGAGTCGGTCATCTCCTTTATGGAGAGTGAAAATGTAACAATAGGCAGCCACAAGAGAGCAGATTACAGCCTCCTTGAAAAGAAGCTTGAGGAAAAATATCCCGATATCACGTGGTGCAGTATATACATAGAAAAAAATACCATGAAAATTGATATATCAGAGGGAATAAATTATAGGTAAATTATGACAAATTTTATTTTTATGTTATAATGAAAAATATTTTGATTGAAAGGCACATGAGCTAATGAGTTTAAATGAAGTATCTATAAAAATACCGGGCGAATATATTCCAAACGTCTTTGGGCAATTTGATGCATTCGCCAAGAAAATAGAGCGCACACTGCACGTAACGCTTGTCTTAAGAGATGATTCCTTAAAGATTATCGGAGCGCAGGGAAATATTGATGGGGCAAAAGAGGTGTTTGAGCAGCTCATTGCGCTGGCTGAGAGAGGCAACGTCATTACAGAGCAGAACGTAAACTATGCACTTGCACTTTTAGAGGAGCATAAAGGCAGTGAGATTGTTGAGATTGACAAGGATATCATTTGTCACACAATAAATGGCAAGCCTGTAAAGCCAAAAACCATAGGCCAGAAGGAATATGTCGATGCAATCAGGAAAAAGATGATTGTGTTTGGCATGGGTCCTGCCGGAACAGGAAAGACCTATCTTGCCATGGCAATGGCTATAACAGCTTTTAAAAATGAGCAGGTGGGCCGTATTATTCTGACACGTCCTGCGATTGAAGCAGGCGAGAAGCTTGGCTTTCTGCCGGGAGATCTGCAGAGCAAGATTGACCCATATTTGAGACCGTTGTACGATGCTCTTTATCAGATAATGGGAGCTGAGAGCTTCCAGCGCAACATGGAAAAGGGCCTTATTGAGGTGGCTCCTCTTGCGTACATGAGAGGTCGTACACTTGACAATGCATTTATCATACTTGATGAGGCACAGAATACAACTCCTGCACAGATGAAGATGTTTCTTACACGAATCGGCTTTGGCTCAAAGGTTGTCGTGACAGGTGATGCGACACAAAAGGATCTTGCACCGGGAGCAAAATCAGGGCTTGATGTGGCACTTAGGGTGCTTAAAAACATAGATGATATAGGCATATGCAATCTGACAAGCAAGGATGTCGTGCGTCATCCGCTTGTACAAAAAATCGTTCAGGCATATGATGATTATGAAAATAAGCAGACTGCAAAGACTGCAAGAAAGCAGAGGAAGAGCAATTGAGAAGAGTTGTATCACTAATATCAATTTTTATATCAATCTTAGCTCTTTCATTTGTGCTGTGTCTGCTTGGTGATGTATATCCGGATGAGTGGATATGCATGGGTTTTTAGATATCATATTTTATATGCTGCTTTTATTTGAGCTTGAGTACGAGCGGAACACACTGCAGCTGTCGAACAACTCAAGAACTGATTATCTTAGGTTTACGTTTGCGTTTATCATTTGCTCTGTAGTGTGTATCATAAGCGGTTTTATGCCACTGTACAGCAGGCCGGTGATGATTTTTCCTATATTGCTTTGTCTGATTGGCAATGAGTTTCTGGCTTTTATAAGCGGTACTTATTTTTGTATATTGCTTTCAATCACTGTATCCGGCGACTGCTTTGAGCTCGTATGTGAGCTGCTTCTTGTAATCACAGGTGCTATCCTTGCAAAGATGCTAAAGGAGGACAAGCTTCAGATATGTATATATCTGATCACAATCAGTATGAGCATTGTGACACCGGGCATATTCTATTATATGTCAACAAAGGAGTTTTCTGTTTCCATTATTATTGCCGGAGCTGTAAGCGGCATGATTGTTTCGCTTATCGGCATCATTTGTGCCAGGGTATTTAAGCCACTTAGCGCTGATGAAACAAATGACAGGCTTATAGCAATAATAGAGGAGGATTTTCCTGCTGTAAAGCAGCTTAAAAAACACAATTTCTCTGAATATAATCATGCAATTTCGTATCGACGATTGCCATAAAGGCTGCAAAGGCTGCAGGACTGGACACAGCGCTATGTGCAGCAGGAGCTTTTATTACCGCATAGGGCAGTGGCAGAGGCATAAAAGCGTCATGGAAGGAGTGGAACAGGCATTAGCCATGCATTTTCCTGAAAAGCTGACCAATATACTCTATGAGTACTATGGCAAGCTAAGACACCCACAGACCCCTGAATCCGCACTCATCCATATGGTCGATGCTTTAATAGTAAGGCTTGATCATATCAAAAACGATGTGGCAGACAGTGAATGGAATCACGAGATACTTATTATCCAGACATTAAATGAGCTGTCAAGCTCAGGAATGTATGATGAATCAGGGCTTTCCATGAATCACTTTTTAAAAATACGAGACTATCTTACAAAGGAGGAGCTGCTTAAATGAGTTTTTTTATCGAAAAAGAAGTAGAATGCAATTTTAATTTTGATTATGAAAAGGTCGCAGAAGCTGTTGTTTCTGCTTCACTTGAGCATGAGAGCTTTCCGTATGAGGCGGAGGTTAATTTGACACTGACAGACAATGAAGGGATACATGCCATCAATAAGGAGTACAGACAGATAGACAGGCCTACAGATGTATTATCTTTTCCGATGCTTTCATATGAAACACCCGGAGATTTTTCTTTCCTTTCAGATGAGAATGAGGATGATTTCAATCCTGATACAGGAGAGGTCATGCTGGGCGACATTATAATATCCGTCGACAAAGTAAAGGAGCAGGCCTTAGAATACGGACACAGCGAAAAAAGAGAGTTTGCCTTTCTGATTACACACAGCATGCTTCATCTGTTCGGATATGACCACATGGAGGCTGATGAGGCTGCCGTAATGGAAGAGCACCAGAGAAAAATACTTGACGCTTTAGGTATAACACGCTAATATTTAAGCTGGTTATCAATTGAAACAGAGGATTTATAAATGTCTAAAAAAAATAACGGGGCAAGCAATGCTTAGTACAGGGCTCTATACTTGCCGTAGCATCTATAATAAGCAGAATAATAGGACTCATATATCGTATACCGATGCAGCGTATATTGGGCGATATCGGAATCGGCTATTATTCCACAGCCTTTGAAATATACAATGTCATGCTGATTATATCATCATACAGCTTACCGCTTGCCGTATCAAAGATGGTTTCAGCCCAGATGGCAAAAAAGAGGCGGACTGCGACGTATCAGATACTGAAGTGCGCTCTGCTTTTTGCAACCATCAGTGGAACAACGGTTGCACTCATACTGTTTTTCGGTGGCAATTTTTTTGCAACAACGCTTCTTAACACACCATACAGTATTTTTGCCTTAAGAGTACTGGCTCCGGGGCTTTTGGTAGTTGCAGTGCTCGGCGTCATCAGAGGCTTTTTCCAGGGACTGGGTACTATGATGCCAAGTGCCGTATCACAGATAATAGAGCAGATAGTAAATGCCATAGTCAGTGTATGGGCGGCCTACGTGCTTTACCGTACAGGTACAAGAATTGGTGCAGTACTTGGTGACAAGGAACACTATGCCGCAGCATATGGTGCAGCCGGTGGTACACTTGGAACAGTGCTTGGCTCTGTAGCGGCTCTTTTATTTGTAGTATTTATCTTTGCCATCTATATGAAGGTGTTCAAGAGGCAGATGAAAAGAGAACGAAATGTCAGGGTGAGCTCATTTGGCTACACAATGAAGATTCTTGTAATTACGGTTATTCCTGTGCTTTTAAGTACTACTATATACAATATCAGTGGTATAATAGACCAGGGTATATTTAAGCAGGTTGCACTGCTTCAGGGATACACTCAGAATGATATAGACGTATGGTGGGGTGTATACACCGGAAAGTACAAGCTTTTAATCAATGTGCCTATATCCATAGCATCAGCTATGGCAGCATCCTTTGTGCCGGTGCTTACAGGCGCATATCACAGGGACGATATGGAAGCAGTGAGAGGACAGATTAATCTTTCCACACGCTTTATCATGGTTGTCGCATTCCCATGTGCAGTAGGGCTTGCCGTGTTTGGACTGCCGATATTTAATATACTGTTCTCAAGCACCCGTGCAACAAATGCTGAGGCTTCACTTATGATGTATGTCGGTGCGGTTGCGGTAGTATTTTACTCGCTTTCCACTCTGTCCAACGGACTACTGCAGGGAATTGACAGGCTCAAGGTTCCTGTAATCAACGCTGCGATATCCATTGTAGCGCATGTCATAGTACTCATACTGCTTATGCTCATATTCAGGCTCAATATACATGCAGTTGTGCTTGCCAATACATTTTTTGCATTGCTCATGTGTTTTATGAACAGCATGGCTTTAAAGAAGTACAGCGGCTTTAAGCAGGAAATAAAAAAGACCTTTATCATCCCGGCCATCAGCTCGCTCATAATGGGAGTTATTTCGTATATAATATACTTTATACTTTACAAGGCCTGTCATATTGAGATTATCGCCTTCATTCTTGCTGCAATCATTGCGGTTATCTCATATGCAGTGGCGCTGCTTTTACTCAAAGGACTGACTGAGGATGAGCTTAGACATTTTCCAAAGGGCACACTTATCATAAAAGTAGCAAAAAAATGTCATTTATTATAAAATTGAATAAATAACAAAAATTTACAGATACTGATTTTGAGGTGATAATATGAAAAGCAAAATCAGTATCTGTTTTTTAACTATTGTTGTAATTCTTCTTGCACTTGTTATGATAGAAAAAATCAATACGCAAAGAGCAGCAGACAAGGCTGCGATAATTGCACAAAGCAATGAAAATGATAAAGAAGAAAAAAATGAAAAAGAAAGCCTTCTGACATCAAATGAGGCTAAGAATGCAAAATACTGCATCAAAAATGACTCCGGAATGCTGTCTGTATACAACGGCACTGCAAGTGAAAAATACTTTGACACAGGCGTGTATTTTGAAGAACTGCCCGATGAAGCAAAAAATAAGGTTACAAACGGACTCTACTTTTTTAACGAAACTGATTTATACGATTTTCTTGAAAGCTATTCAAGTTAATGTTAAAATAAATCAGTTAGGGGAAAAATATGTACGATGTAATTATAATAGGTGCCGGTGCATCCGGCTGATGGCGGCAGCAGCTGCTGCATCAAAGGGAGCACGCGTGGCACTTTTAGAGCACAAGGATGATATAGGAAAGAAAATACTTGCAACAGGAAACGGCAGATGTAATTTCACAAACACTGATATGTCTGTAAATAAGTTTCACGGCAGTAAAGCACTGATTAAAAACGGGTTGTCGCAATTTAATTATGCAGACACAATACGCTATTTTAATGGGCTTGGAATACCTGCATACGACAATGCGGGCTACATTTATCCAAATTCAAGGCAGGCTGCATCTGTTGTGGCAGCCTTTCGAATGGAGCTTATGAGGCTTCATGTGGATGTGAAAACAGGCATAAGTATTACAGGAATCAAGGATGCAAGGATTACGGCTGATGACACAAATTCTGTTGCAAATCCGGCAACTAACAAGAAGACAGATGACCGGACCGGTTACTGCATCCAAACAGACAAGGGCAGCTTTAAGTCTAAAAGGCTTATCATAGCGTGTGGCCTTACGGCTTCCCCGAAGCTTGGAAGTGACGGAAGCCTGTTTCGACAGATAGAAGCTCTCGGACACCATATCCAAAAGCCATTACCCGCGCTTTGCGGCTTTAGCTGTGATGGCCTAAATTTCAAAAAAATCACAGGTGTCAGGTGCGATGCCACTGTCGCTTCCGTGATAGACGGTCAAATGACAGAGCAAAATACAGGGGAGCTGCAGTTAGCTGACTATGGCATCTCAGGCATCCCGGTTTTTCAGATTTCAAGTCTTATGTCAAGAGCTCTCGATAAAGGTCAAAGGGTCGAGGTGATAATTGACTTTTTGCCGGCTTTTAGTGATGATGAGCTTAACGGGTACATAAAGGACAGAAGTATTACAACAACAGACAACCGCTCGCTAAATGAGATGCTTAACGGACTTTTAAACAATAAGCTTCTTCTTGAGCTGATACACAAATCAGGTGTATCTCCTGACAAAAAGGGAAGGCTGTTGACAGATGATAATTGTAAAAGTCTCACCCGCTCAATAAAGCATACAGCCGTTTCGGTAAAAAAGCCAAGAGGAGTGGAATTTGCACAGGTGTGTGCAGGCGGCATATATACAAAGGAAATAGATGTACGTACATTGGAGTCCAAAATCCATCCGGGGCTTTACTTTTGCGGCGAGCTGCTTGATGTGGACGGCATATGCGGTGGCTACAATCTGCAGTGGGCATGGACAAGTGGATATATAGCAGGAGAAATGCAGTAAATGATTAAAATTAACCAGATAAAGCTCCCCATCACGCACAGTGATGAGGCATTAAAAAAGAAAATAATAAAAATGCTTAAGCTCAATGCCAAGACAGGCTTTACATACCGCATATTAAAGAAATCACTTGACGCGCGTAAAAAGCCTGAGCTGTTCTATACATATTCAGTTGCTGTAGAGATAGAGGATACAAAAAATAGCGAAGAAACAATTGTAAAAAGAGCAGCCAGTTCATCTGTGCTCATATATAAAGAAAAAGAGTATCGGATACCTGCACACGGTAATACACCGCTTGACAGGCGACCTGTTATTGCAGGGGCAGGTCCTGCCGGCCTGTTTTGTGCATATATATTGGCGGAGGCAGGTTTTCGCCCGATAGTTATCGAGCGTGGCAGCCGGGTTGAGAAAAGAACCTGCGATGTACAAAAATGGGAGAGCGGCATACTTAATCCCAAAAGCAATGTACAGTTTGGTGAGGGCGGTGCCGGAACCTTTTCAGACGGCAAGCTGAATACATCCGTAAAGGATCCGTCGGGCAGGAATCGTCTTGTGCTTGAGACCTTTGTGCGCTTTGGGGCAGATCCGTCCATACTTTATGACAACAAGCCACATATCGGTACTGATGTACTTTCAGAAGTAATTGTCAACATGCGTGAATTTTTGGTTGACAAAGGGGTTACATTTGTATTTGACACCTGTGTAAACAATCTTGACATAGTTTCCCAAAAGCTATTAAGTGTTTACACGGATTCTGACAGTAACAGTAATAGTGAAATAAAGACAGATGTATGCGTTCTGGCACTCGGACACAGCGCCAGAGATACATTTGATATGCTTTACAACAAAGGCTTTGATATGGAGTGCAAGAGCTTTGCAGTCGGCTTTCGCGTTGAGCATCCGCAGCGCATGATAGATGAATCACAGTACGGTATTCAAAAGAAAATCATACTTCCGCCAAGCCCATACAAGGTTACCTCCAATTTTCCTAATGGCAGAGGAGTCTATTCATTCTGCATGTGTCCGGGAGGATATGTGGTCAATTCATCGTCAACCGAAAATCACACAGTGGTTAACGGTATGAGCTATCATGACAGAAACAGTAAAAATGCGAACAGTGCCATCATAGTATCTGTTTCACCGAAGGATTTCGGAGCTGATGATGCCCTCGCAGGAGTGAGATATCAGGAAAAGCTTGAAACAGAAAATTATAAGCGAGGCAATGGTTTAATACCACAGCAGCTTTTCGGAGATTTCTGTGATAACAGATTAACAACAGCATACGGTGATTTTGGCTCCTGTACAAAGGGAAACACCGTCTTTGCAAAGCTGAACGGACTGATGAACGCTGACATGGAGCAGTCGTTCAAGCTTGGAATGGAACATTTTGGTCATCTGATACATGGCTTTGACAGAAAAGATGCAATTTTGTCCGGTATGGAGACACGTACATCTTCTCCGCTTCGCATAAAAAGAGATGAGTCTCTTGAGAGTAACATCTCGGGTGTATACCCTTGTGGTGAAGGCGCAGGCTATGCAGGAGGCATTACATCTGCGGCAATCGACGGCATAAAGGTCGCAGAGGCAATTATTAAAAAATATAAGCCGGATTTTAAATAACATTTATACACATAAAGAGAGGAAATATTCGTGGCAGAAGTATCACCAATGATGCAGCATTATCTGCAGACAAAAGAACAATATAAGGATTGTATTTTATTTTATCGCTTAGGAGACTTCTATGAGATGTTTTTTGACGATGCGATAATGGTTTCAAAGGAACTTGAACTTACACTCACCGGCAAAAACTGCGGACTTGAAGAAAGAGCTCCTATGTGTGGAGTACCGTTTCACGCGGCAGACTCATATATCAACAGACTCGTATCAAACGGTCACAAGGTAGCTATCTGTGAGCAGATGGAGGATCCAAAGCAGGCAAAGGGAATCGTAAAACGAGAGGTAATCCGTGTTGTGACACCTGGCACAAACACTGATATGGCCTCTTTAGATGAGGCAAAAAACAATTACATAATGTCGATTGTATACACTGAGGACAAATACGGCATAGCGACCTGTGATGTCACAACAGGTGATTTTTTTACGACAGAGGTGGATGCGGAAAGAAAGCTGTTAGATGAGGTGAGCAGATTTAATCCATCGGAAATCATATGTAATGAAGCCTTCTACATGAGCGGAATAGATGTTGACGATATGAAAAACAGATTATCAATTACTGTTTCAGCACTCGACTCATGGTATTTTTCCGATGGTCTTGCAAATGAGACACTGCTTTCACATTTCCATGTACAGACAATAAATGCTCTGGGGCTTGAGGATTATGAGAGTGGAGTCATAGCTGCCGGCGCCCTGTTAAAGTACCTTTATGAGACGCAGATGAACTCGCTCGACAATATACTTGAGCTTCATCCGTACTCAATAGGCAAATATATGATAATAGACAGCTCATCAAGACGTAATTTAGAGCTGGTTGAGACACTTCGAGAAAAGCAAAAGAGAGGCTCACTGCTTTGGGTACTCGATAAGACACGCACGGCTATGGGAGCAAGACTGCTTCGCACCTATGTCGAGCAGCCTCTTATCGAAAAGGCAGAGATAATAAAGCGCCAGAAGCTTATCGAAGCACTTAATGCAAACGAAATCACAAGAGATGAAATCAGGGAATACCTTAATCCTATTTATGACCTTGAGCGTCTCATCACAAGAATCACCTACCAGTCAGCCAATCCGCGCGACCTTATTGCCTTCAGGGATTCTTTAAAAATGCTTCCACCAATAAAGCAGCAGCTTTCAGACATACCGTGTCAACTTACCGATGAGATTAACGAAGAGTTCGACGAGCTTAAGGATATATATGAGCTTTTACTTTCATCCATTGAGGATGAGCCGCCTATCTCACAGCGTGACGGAGATATCATAAAAGCTGGCTACAACGAGGAGGTTGACCGTCTTCGGGACGCAAAACCAAGGGAAAGACATGGCTTGCAGAGCTTGAAGCCGGTGAACGTGAAAAAACAGGCATCAAAAACTTAAGAATCAAGTATAACAAGGTATTTGGATATTACCTTGAGGTCACAAACTCCTTCAAGGATATGGTTCCGGATTATTACGTGAGAAAACAGACACTCACCAATGCAGAGCGCTACATAACGCCGGAGCTTAAGGAGCTTGAGGATACCATCCTTGGAGCTGAGGACAGGCTCACATCACTTGAGTATGAGCTGTTTCGTGATGTAAGAAAACAGATTTCCGACAATGTTTCAAGGATTCAGAAAACAGCCAGAGCTATAGCACAGATTGATGTTTTTGCTTCGCTTGCGCTTGTTGCCAGCCAGAATAATTACTGCAAGCCAAAGATAAATGAAAGCGGAATAATAGACATAAAAAACGGACGTCATCCTGTAGTTGAAAAAATGATTACAAATGACATGTTTATAGAAAACGATACATATCTGGATCAGCACAAAAACAGAATCTCAATCATCACAGGTCCAAACATGGCCGGTAAATCCACCTACATGAGACAGACAGCACTTATCGTTCTCATGGCACAGATTGGAAGCTTTGTACCTGCACAAACTGCAAATATCGGTATTGTAGACCGTATCTTCACGCGAGTCGGTGCATCTGACGACCTTGCAAGCGGACAAAGTACATTTATGGTTGAGATGAACGAGGTGGCAAATATACTAAGGAATGCGACCGCAAAATCCCTGCTCATTCTCGATGAGATTGGACGTGGCACGAGTACGTTTGACGGACTAAGCATCGCCTGGGCAGTTGTAGAGCATATAAGTAATCCAAAGCTCCTCGGAGCAAAGACGCTTTTTGCAACCCATTATCACGAGCTCACCGAGCTTGAGGGCAAGCTTGACAGTGTAAATAACTATTGCATCGCTGTAAAGGAAAAGGGCGATGATATAGTTTTCTTAAGAAAAATCGTAAAGGGCGGAGCTGACAGAAGCTATGGTATACAGGTTGCAAAGCTTGCAGGTCTGCCGGATTCAGTCATAGAGCGTGCCAAGGAAATTGCAGAACAGCTTCTTGCAAATGATATTACAGATACTGTAAAAAGCATATCCGTTGACAATGGCCACAAGCATAAAAAGGAGCACCTTGACGAGGTTGATATGACACAGATTTCGCTTTTCGACACAGTGAAGGATGATGATATAATTGACGAGCTTCGAAGCATAGACATAGGCAACATGACACCACTTGATGCGTTAAACAAGCTGTATCAGCTCCAGAACAAGGTTAAAAACCGCTGGTAGAAAGGATTAAAATGCCAAATATTGCCATATTAAATCAGGAAACAATAGATAAAATAGCTGCAGGAGAGGTTGTTGAGCGTCCGTGCTCCGTGGTAAAGGAGCTGGTGGAAAATGCCATAGATGCAGGTTCCACAGCCATCACTGTCGAGATAAAGGAAGGTGGAATCTCATTTATCCGTATCACCGACAACGGCTGCGGAATTGAAAGAGACCAGGTTGCGGTTGCATTTTACCGTCACAGCACGAGTAAAATCCGCTCGGCAGAGGATTTACTTACTGTAAAGTCTCTCGGCTTCAGAGGTGAGGCGCTGTCAAGCATCTCGGCAGTTGCCCGCGTTGAGCTTATCACAAAGACATACGATGAGCTCACCGGCACCAGATATGTGATTGAAGGCTCGAAGGAGCTTTCCAACGAAGAAATCGGTGCTCCGGACGGTACTACCTTCATAGTAAAGGATTTGTTTTATAATGTTCCGGCAAGACGCAAGTTTTTAAAGACAGCACAGACAGAGGGCAGCTATATAAGCGATATGGTTGAAAAGCTTGCGCTTTCTCATCCTGATATATCGTTTAAGTTCATAAACAATAACCAGACAAAGCTTCACACCTCCGGAAACGGCAACAGAAAGGATATCATATACCATATATTCGGACGCGAGATATCGTCATCACTGCTTGAGCTGAAGCATGAATGTGAATACTTTAAGGTGGAAGGCTTTATAGGAAAACCTGTTATCACAAGGGGCAACAGAAATTATGAGAATTATTTCATAAACGGCAGGTATGTAAAGAGCAATATATTGTCACGTGCAATAGAGGAGGCCTACAAGAGCTTTCTAATGCAGCATCAGTATCCGTTTACAGTGCTTTACTTTACATTTTTCAGTGAGCTGGATGTCAACGTGCATCCGACCAAGATGGAGCTTAGGTTCGACAACAACAACGAGATATATGTAGAATTGTGTGACACAATATATGCAATTCTATCCCACAAGGAGATGATTCCCGAGGTGCCTGTAGACAGTACGCCGGCGCCTAAAAAGATAGTGCATGAGTATAAGGAGCCAATACCGGAGCCGTTTGAGAAGAGGCGTATCAATGAGGTGAGGGCAGCGGAATCAAGGAGCGTGTACGGACAGAGCGTGACAGCTACTGTAAAAAGCTCCACTGTAAAAGGACCTGCTGTTAATGAGCCTCTCACAGAAAATACTTTAAACCAACAGAAAGCTAAAACATCTGCATCGACGCCTGTTGTACATACCGGCAATTCAGTGGAACCAAAGCCTGAGACTTCCACCGCGTATGAACCTGCACAGGTTGTCACCGGCACCCAGCAGACACTCGGCGATTACGACAAGGTTTTTCTTACAGAAAGCGCCAAGAAGCAGTTTTCCATCATAGGCCAGCTCTTTAAGACATACTGGTTAATAGAGTTTGAGGACAAGCTGTACATCATAGACCAGCATGCAGCTCATGAAAAGGTACTGTATGAAAAAACAATGGCAAGACTTGCCAATAAGGATTTTACATCACAGCGCATAAGCCTCCGATTGTCATGACTCTTGATGCAAGGGAAAGCGAGATGCTTGAGAAATACAGGCCGCAGATAGAACAGTTTGGCTATGAGGTGGAGCATTTTGGCGGCAAGGAATACATGATCAGTGCAATTCCGGATAATTTGTTTAACATAGATATGAAGGATCTGTTTATAGAGATGCTCGATGATTTTTCCAATGCGACAGGCAGACAGACCCCTGACATCATTACTGAAAAGGTCGCATCCATGTCGTGCAAGGCAGCAGTCAAGGGCAATGACAAGCTTACTCTTCCTGAGATAAATGAGCTGATAGATGAGCTTTTGTCACTCGACAATCCTTACAACTGCCCACACGGCAGACCAACCATCATCTCTATGAGCAAATATGAGATAGAAAAGAAATTCAAACGTATCGTATGACAACATACACATTTGGACTGAGGTGCAATATGACACAAAAACCGATGATTGTCCTGACAGGACCGACAGCAGTAGGAAAGACAGCTCTATCGATTGAGCTTGCAAAAAAAAATAAATGGTGCTATAATATCCGCGGATTCCATGCAGGTATACAAATACATGGATATAGGCTCTGCGAAGGTTACAGTCGATGAGATGGACGGCATAAAGCACTATCTGATAGATGAACTTGAGCCTCTGACGAGTTCAATGTATTTATCTTTAAGGATATGGCCAAAAAAGCACTTAATGAAATATACGAAGCAGGAAAGATACCGATAGTTGTCGGCGGCACCGGCTTTTATATACAGGCACTTTTGTATGACATTGATTTTACAAAGCAGGATGTGGATGAGTCGTACAGAAAAAGCCTTTACGACTTTGCTAACGAGCACGGAAACCATGCACTGCATGAAAAGCTTAAGGATATCGACCCTGCATCCTACGAGAGCATCCATGAGAATAACGTAAAGCGCGTCATCAGGGCAATTGAATACTATCACACCTGCCATGAGCCGATTTCAAAGCACAATGAGACTGAAAGAGCCAAGCAGTCTCCATACAGCTTTGCCTATTTTGTACTGGATGATGTAAGACAAAGGCTTTATGAGCGGATAGATAAGCGAGTTGATATCATGGTTTCAAACGGACTTGTCGATGAGGTGAAAAAGCTAAAGGCAATGGGCTGTACAAGCAATATGGTATCCATGAAAGGCATAGGATATAAGGAAATCCTTGCATATCTTGATGGAGAATATTCACTTGATGAGGCTGTGGACAAGGTAAAGCTTGAGTCAAGGCGTTTTGCAAAGAGACAGCTAACCTGGTTTAGGAGAGAAAAAGATACCATATGGATAGAAAAAAATGAATATTCATATGATGATAATAAAATATTAAATAAAATACAAGAAATTTTAGCAGAAAAGAGGATTATAATTTGTTAGATACCAATGAAGCCATTTACAGGCAGTATGAGACACTTGGAATATCAAAGGAGGTTTTTGATTTCGGAACCTCTGTAGAAAAGGAGCTTAAGGAGCGTTTTGAAAAAATAGACACCAATGCTGAGTATAATCAGCTTAAGGTCATAGCCGCCATGCAGAAAAACAAGGTGAGCGCAGAGTGCTTCCAGGCATCAAGCGGCTACGGCTACAATGACCTCGGAAGGGATACACTTGAGAGAGTGTACGCAGACTGTTTTGGCGCAGAAGATGCACTTGTAAGGCCTCAGATTACCTGTGGCACACATGCACTTGCACTTGCACTCATGTCAAACCTGCGCCCGGGCGATGAGCTTTTAAGCCCTGTCGGAAAGCCTTACGATACACTTGAAGAGGTAATAGGCATACGCCTTCAAAGGGCTCACTTGCTGAGTACGGCATCACATATGCGCAGGTTGATTTACTGCCTGACGGTGAGTTTGACTATGACGGAATAAAGAAAGCCATCAATGAAAAAACGAAGCTTGTCACCATCCAGCGCTCTAAGGCTATGCTACAAGACCTACACTTTCGGTCAAAAGAATAGGCGAGCTCATCGCCTTTGTAAAGAGCATAAAGCCTGATGTGATCTGTATGGTCGATAACTGCTACGGTGAGTTTGTCGAGGATACAGAGCCTATCCAGGTTGGAGCGGACATGATGGTTGGCTCACTGATCAAAAATCCGGGAGGCGGACTTGCACCAATCGGAGGCTATATTGTCGGCAAAAAGGAATGTGTTGAAAATGCCGCATACCGTCTCACATCTCCGGGACTTGGCAAGGAGGTTGGAGCTTCACTCGGAGTCATCCAGTCATTTTATCAGGGCTTTTTCCTTGCACCGACTGTCGTAAGCGGAGCATTAAAGGAGCAATCTTTGCCGCAAAAATCTATGAAAAGCTTGGTTTTAAGGTGGTTCCTGACGGTACTGAAAGCCGCCACGATATCATACAGGCTGTAGAGTTCAATAACCGCGATGCATGATAGCCTTCTGCGAGGGCATACAGGCAGCAGCACCTGTAGACAGCTATGTGACCCCTGAGCCATGGGCTATGCCGGGCTATGACAGTGATGTCATCATGGCAGCAGGCGCATTTGTGCAGGCTCATCCATTGAGCTTTCTGCCGATGGCCCTGTGAAGCCGCCATATGCGGTTTATTTCCAGGGAGGACTCACATGGTACCATGCAAAGCTTGGAATTTTGATGTCTTTACAAAAACTTTATGAGAGAAATCTTGTTAAGCTGGATTAGGTGTGCTACAATTAACTGAAAACTTTGCTTAAATCCGTTGTCAATCGCCTGGGAGAAGCGAAAGGGATTAATGCATAATAACAAAACAATTAAAAATCTGCCGGCTTCAGAGCGACCATATGAGAAATTTTTATCGCTTGGAGCATCAGCCTGTCAGACGCTGATTTACTTGCCATCATTATAAAGACCGGCACAAGGGACAAGACTGTGATTGATATTGCGCAGGACATACTCTCCGGCAGGCATGGCAATCTGCTCAATCTCTATGAGATGTCCTATGAGGAGCTTCTTAGTATCCCCGGGATAGGGCAGATAAAAGCTATACAGCTTAAGGCGATAGCAGAGCTGTCGCTTCGCATAGCAAAGACCAAAAAGGTTCAAAGCATCAGAATGAATAATCCTCAGACAATAGCTGACTACTATATGGAGCAGATGAGGCATCTTACAAATGAAGTCGTCATTTGTGCCTATTTTGATGTAAAAAGCAGATTCTTAGGAGACAAGTTCATATCCAAGGGTTCACTAAGCTCATCTGTAGTGGACATAGGCTCCATCATCAGGACCGCCCTGGACAAAAATGCATCAAAGCTTGTTTTATTGCACAATCATCCAAGCGGAGATTGTACTCCCAGCAGAAATGATATTGCTGTCACAGACAGATTAATTGAGGGCTCAGGGATTTTTCCATAGAGCTTTGTGACCATATCATAATCGGAGATAACGAATATTATAGCTTCTATGAAAATAAACTTATATAAACAGAAGACGAGGTAGAATTATTATGAGCAACAACGTTTACGGAATTGATCTGGGAACAAACAATTTCAAGGTATACTCAAAGGCTACAGGCAAGACAATGCTTGAGAAAAACACAATAGCCGTAATAGACAAAAATCAGATATATGCATATGGAGACAGCGCATATGCCATGTATGAAAAGGCGCCTGAGACAATCAACGTCATATTTCCTGTTGTAGAGGGAGTTATTGCTGACTATAATCTGCTTCAGACTATGATTTTTGACTTTTTGGAGCATAAGACAAAGGCACGTATCAAAAATGCCGAGTTCATCATCGCTGTGCCGACAGATATCACAGATGTAGAGAAAAGAGCATTCTACGAGCTCTTCTATAAGAGCAAATCAAAGCCTAAAAAGGTCATGCTCTGTGAGAAGCCTATCGCTGATGCTGTAGGTCTTGGAATAGATGTAAACGAGCCAACCGGTGTCATGATAGTAGATATGGGCGCTGACACAACAGAGACATCCGTTATTTCACTCGGTGGCTGGTGCTTAGTGACCTGCTTCATTTCGGTGGCAACAGACTTGACGAGTCAATTATCTCCTTTGTGCGAAAGGAGTTCAATCTTGTAATCGGACAAAAGACTGCAAAGCTGTTGAAGGAGACTATAGGCTCTGCACTTCCGGGAAGAGAGGACAGTATGGTCATAGTGGGACGTGATGTGGTAAGCGGCCTGCCTATTGAGATGGAAATTGGTTCAAAGGTCGTTTACGAGGCTATGAAGTCAAACCTTGAGTCTATATGCACATCAATAAAAATGATTCTTGAGAAGACTCCGCCTGAGCTTGCAAAGGATATCATCCATTCAGGCATTTATATCACAGGAGGCGGCTCACAGCTTGCAGGACTTGACCAGCTCTTTGAACAGATTACAGGTATAAAGGTCATCTGCTCAGAATGTCCTGAGGAGAGCGCAGTACGCGGGCTCGTACAAATAGTTTCTGATTCAAAATATAAGAGACTTCCGTTCAGCATCAAAAAATAATAACCGAGGTTAACATGAGTAAGAATTTTCGCAATCGAAAGAGAAAGCACAATAAAAAGCTGCCTGCAAGATACACACTGTTGATTATGACAGCAGTCTGCTTTATTACCATGCTGTTAAGCCTTACCTTAAATATCTCCGGTGGTCCTTTAAAGACTGCTGCCGGATATGTATTCATCCCAATGCAGAAGGGTATAAACAGCTTTGGAATCCACATTTCAGATAAGATTACAGAAATACGCACATTAAAAAATGTCAAGGCTGAGAATAAAAAGCTCAAGGCCGAGGTAGAAGAGCTTACAACACAGCTCACAACAACCAAACTTGAACAGTATGAGCTTGACAATTACAGACAGCTTCTTGATTTGGATGCCAAATATCCATCATATCCCAAGGTTGCTGCCAGTGTTATAGCAAAGGACAGCGGAAACTGGTTTTCTACCTTTACTATCGACAAAGGAAAAAAGGATGGAGTGGACGTAGGCATGAATGTGCTTGCGGGAAGCGGACTTGTAGGTATTGTTACCGATGCTGGCGATAATTTTGCCAAGGTACGCTGTATCATAGATGATGCCAGCAAGGTCAGTGGCATGGTTTCCACCACGGAGGACAACCTCACCGTCAGTGGCAATATAAAAACCATGAACGAGGACAAGGTAATTACCTTTACAGAGTTAAAGGATGACGACAACAAGGTGAAAGAGGGCGATCCTGTTGTTACCTCATACGTGTCAGACCGTTACCAGCAGGGCATACTGATTGGCTATGTGACAAAAATCGAAAATAATTCCAACAATCTGACAAAATCCGGCACTATCACACCGGTTGTAGATTTTGAGCATATCGAAAATGTCATGGTCATAACACAGCTTAAGCAGACCGGTGACACTAAGACAGCTGACGACACCGAAAGTACAGAAACAGCCGGTGACAGCCAGACTGAAAATTCAACTGAAAATAAGTAAGGAGCAGCATGAGACGTAGAATTGTTTTATTTATAATAATAACTTTATGCTTTTTATTGCAGACCACGCTGTTTAAGACTCTTTCCTTTGCCAATATCTCACCAAACCTGTTGATTATAGCCGTATCATCCTTTGGCTTTATGCGTGGCAAAAAGGAAGGACTGTGGGTAGCTTCTTTTGCGGCCTGCTTATTGACATATTTTGCGGAAAATATATAGGACTGTATGCTTTAATATATATGTATATCGGTTTTATCAATGGATTATTCCAGAAAAGATTCTATCCTGACGATATAAAGCTTCCTATGCTTCTGATAGGAGGCAGCGATTTGTTTTACAATCTGGTAGTATACTTTTTCATGTTTTTACTGCGTGGCAGATTTAGCTTTTTGTACTATCTGAAGTCAATTATCATACCTGAATTTGTATACACAATGGTTATCAGTATACTTTTGTATCTGGTATTTCTTAAGTTAAACCAGAAGCTGGAAGCACACGAGAAAAGGAGAGCAAAGAAATTTGATTTATGATATAAAAGATTTTCTGAAGAAATTTTTCAGCTCAAGACTTTTTGTATTAGCAGCAGTAATTATTTTCATGTTTGCCCTGCTTGCCGAAAGAGTCTTTACCCTTCAGATTATTAAAGGTGCAGATTATCAGAAAAACTTCATAATGCTGATTAAAAAGCCGCTGTCCATAGAGGCATCAAGAGGCAATATATACGATGTAAATGGTGAGCTGCTTGCTTACAATCAGCTTGCATATTCTGTAGTCATCTCAGACAACGGCAGCTATTCATCTACGAAGGAGCACAATCGTCTTTTAAACAAAGAGCTTAATGAAATTATCAATGTGATAAAAAATAATGGTGGCTCCATATACAATGATTTTCCGGTTGTTTTAAACGATGATGGTACATACAGCTTTACATTCACATCTGAAACCTCAAAAAAGAGATTTCTGTCAGATGTGTTCGGAAAGAAATATGATAAGCTCGAATACAATAAAGCACTTGGATTTGACGAGGCAAATGCCAGCGCCCAGAATATTATTGATTTTCTAAGCTCTGACCAGAATGAATGCTTTGATATAAGCAGCAAGTATGATACACAGGCCACTTATGATATTGTAGTGATGAGATATGCCATAAAACAGAACCGATTCACTAAATACAAAACCACTACTATAGCAAAGGATGTAAATGATTCTATAGTAGCATATGTCAATGAGCATTCAGATACTCTTACCGGCATATCAGTTGAAGAGGATACCATCCGCAAGTACAACTATCCTGAATATATTTCATCGCTCATAGGATACACAGGCAAGATATCTACCGACGAGTATAATGAGCTGTCAAAGGATGATAACTCATATACACAAAATGATATGGTAGGTAAGTCAGGCTTAGAGCAGTACTATGAGAGCTATCTGCGAGGCAAAAACGGTGAAAAACAGGTCTATGTAAACAATGTCGGTAAGATAAATGAGGTAATAAGTCAGGAGAATCCTGTTTCCGGAAATGATGTCTACTTAAGTATTGACATCAAGCTGCAGGAGGCCACATACAAGCTGTTAGAGCAGGAGATAGCCGGAATTGTTTACTCCAAAATAAAATCCGGTGAAATACCTATAAATGATGTTTACTTTTCACTGATCAACAACAATGTAGTTGACCTGACACATTTCAATGCATCAGATGCATCAGCAACTGAGCAGGCTATATACAATTCCTTCAGCGGTCAGCTGCAGGATGCATTATCCACTATTGACAGAGAGCTTGAAAGTGGTACTTCAGGCACTGCTTCCATGTCGGAGCAGACACTTGATTATTTTACATGTGTTATGTCAGTGCTAAACGATGATGGACTGCTGTTGAGCAAACAGATAGATACCTCTGATTCCACATATGCTTCATGGAAGGCCGGCACACTCTCACCGCGTGATTATCTCAAATACTGCATTTCAAAGCAGTGGATAGACATAACAAAGCTTGATGTGGACCAGAAGTATGCTGATTCAAGCGAGATTTACACAGCACTCTGCTCGTATATCAGGGATGCCATGACTGACAATAAAGACTTTGCCAAAATTATATACAAATATATGGTAAATTCCGGGGCGGTCACTGGACAGCAGCTGTGCCTTCTGCTTTTTGACCAGGGTGTACTCGATTATGACGATGCAACAGTAAGCAACATTGCCAATGGCTCCATCAGTCCATATGCATTTCTTATGGACAAAATAAACAACATAGAGATAACACCTGCACAGCTTGCCCTTGACCCATGTACAGGCTCCTGTGTCATAACCGATGTAAAGACAGGACAGCTAAAGGCTTTAGTCAGCTATCCGGGCTATGACAACAACAAGCTTGCAAACACTGTAGATGCTGATTACTACCAGTCTCTCAGAGAGGACAAGTCTAATCCGCTATGGAATTATGCAACCCAGGAGCAGACTGCACCGGGATCTACCTTCAAGATGGTATCAAGCACCGCAGGTCTTGCCGAGGGAGTCATTGATACTTCGTCCAAGATTAATTGTACCGGAATATTTACAGAAATCAGTAATCAGCCAAAATGCTGGATTTATCCTGGAGCGCATGGTATGGACAATGTATCTGAAGCTTTAAGGGATTCATGTAACGTATTCTTCTACACAACAGGCTTCAGGCTTGCAAGCAAGGACACCGGTTCATATGACGATGAAAACGGTATGAAATACATACAAAAATATGCATCTATATACGGACTGGACCAGAAATCAGGTGTTGAGATAGTAGAAAAGACGCCGTCCATTGCCACACAGTATCCTGTTATGGCAGCTATCGGACAGAGTAATAACAACTTTACGACTATTTCTCTTTCAAGATATGTGACAGCAGTTGCTTCCGGAAAGCTTTATGACTATAAGCTGATGAACAAAATTGTGGATGCAGACGGCAAAACAGTCAAACAGTATGATTCAAAATCAACCGATATATCAGGCACACTCACTCAAAGCCAGTGGGATGCCATCCATCAGGGAATGCGTATGGTGGTCGAAGACCTGCACGATGTATTTGGCGGCTTTACAGGCGTTGAGGTGTCCGGTAAGACAGGAACAGCACAGCAGGTTGAGACAAGACCAAACCATGCACTGTTTGTAGGATATGCTCCATCAAGCAATCCTGAAATTACAATAGCTACACGTATATCATCTGGATACAGCTCACACAATGCTGCAGCTGCATCCAGAAATATAATTTCATATTATTATAATCTGGAGTCACTTGACGATTTACTCGCAGTCAAGGCTGAGGGTGTATACTCATCAGGCTCAAGTGCCAGAACAGACTAGGAGGTTTATTTTTGTGAGTGAAGCAATAGTTTTCACTTCAGGAAAAGGCGGTGTTGGAAAAACTACGGTTATTTCCAATATCGGAGTTGAACTTTCACAGTTAGATAAAAAAGTCATCATGCTCGATACAGACATGGGACTTCGCAATCTGGACCTGGTAATGGGAATAGAGGACAAGGTCAATTACAATATCCTCGACATCTTAAACCGCTCCTGCCGTATCAGACAGGCAATCATACGCAATAAAAAGTATTCCAATCTATATGTAATTCCTGCAGCACCTTCCATGGATACGCTATGCAGCTATGAGGCACGCTTCAAGATACTTATAGAGGAGCTTAAAGCAAGCTTTGATTATTGTCTGATAGATTCTCCGGCGGGTATCGACAGCGGCTTTTGGTTTTCAGTCTCACCTGCAGACCGTGCGATAGTAGTTACCACACCGCATGTATCTGCCATACACGATGCAAGGCGATGCATAAGCCTGCTCGACAGCGCACATCTTGACGATATATCAGTCATTGTTAATGCATATGACAAGCATATGGTAAGAAGACATCAGATGATATCCGATAATGATATTACAGCACTTCTTTCTACCAGGATTATCGGCACTATTCCCTATGACAAAAGTGTTATCATTTGCCAGAACAGAGGAATACCTGTCCGTGAGGCCAAAAGCAGGCTTGCTCCTGTATTTGCCCATATATCCGGTCAGATAATCCATTCCTCTGACGATATGAGAGGTGCCGCTGTATGATGCATAAATTTTCCAAAACAGGAGAATACGCCAAGAAAAGGCTTAAAATAGCACTTGCAGAAGATAGGAGCACAATATCTGCTTCTGACAATATGACACAGATTAAAAAAGAAATAAAAAGCGTGATACAAAGACATATGAATATAAACGATGAAGCTTACGAAGTCCGGATTATCATGCGCGACAAAAAATCAATTAATAACCTTTAACAAAATACCTTTTGACCATCATGTCATTAGTATTAGAATTAAGATTACAAAGATAACAGATAGGAAGTAACAAAATGCTCAAACAGTACAGACTAAAGAATTATCACTTTCAATTAGTAGTATACATAATAGCTTTGTCGATTATAGGCATCCTGCTGATAGGCAGTGCCAAGCACTCCGTACAAAGCAAGCAGATAATAGGCTTTATAATGGGACTGACTATTATGATAGTGCTTTCCCTTATAGATTACTCATTTCTGCTCAAATTCGTGTGGATATACTATGCAGGCATGAATGTGCTACTGTTGCTTGTTCTGTTTGCAGGTGATGATGCTAAGGGTGCACAGCGGTGGTTTAAGATAGGAGGTATCAGATTCCAGCCGTCAGAGATTGCCAAAATTATACTGATTTTGTTCTTTGCCTATTTCTTTTCCAGGTTTGAGGATAGTATAAACACAGTAAGGACTCTGGTATTATCTGTAATTTTTGCCGGTATCCCTTTATTCCTTATCTTAAAGCAGCCGGACAACTCAACGACAATTCTTACTGCATTAATTTTCGCTACCCTCTTGTTTATTAGCGGATTAAGTTATAAAATAATAATGCCGGTACTTGGAGTTTCAGTACCGATAGTTTTGATAGTGATAAGCTATATATATACACATGCCGATGCACTCATCAAAAAAGGCTTTTACCCTGCTACACGTATAATGTCGTGGCTTGACCCAACAAATTACGCTGATACAGCAGCACAGCAAAGGAACTCTATCTGGCTATAGGCTCAGGACAGTTGTTTGGCAAGGGACTTAACAACTCTGTTGTAACCTCTATGAAGAATACCAACTACATCATAGAGCCTCAAACAGATTTTATATTTGCTGTTGCCGGAGAGGAGCTTGGCTTTATTGGTACAATCAGTATAATAATTCTTTTGCTTCTTATCGTAATTGAGTGTATACTTATAGCAAGGAAGGCAAAGGACACAAGCGGAAAGCTCATATGCTGTGGCATGGGAGCACTTATAGGCTTTCAGGCCTTTATCAATTTGTGCGTAGCCACAGGTCTTATGCCCAATACCGGTATGACTCTTCCCTTTGTCAGTTATGGACTTACGTCACTTGTTTCACTGTACATGGGAATGGGAATTGTCCTGAATGTTGGATTACAGCCGAAGAAATATTCATAGGGAGGTTAGCAATGAACATAGGATTAGTTGCACATGATTCAAAGAAAAAACTGATGCAGAACTTCTGCATAGCATACAGAGGTATCTTAAGCAAAAATAATTTGTACGCGACAGGCACCACAGGACGTCTGATAGAGGAGGTTGCAAACCTCTCAGTACACAAATATCTTGCAGGACACTTAGGAGGCATCCAGCAGCTTGGAGCACAGATTGAGCACAATGACATAGACCTTGTCATCTTTCTGCGTGATCCATTAAAGCCTAAGCCACACGAACCTGAGGTAAACAGTATTTTCCGTATTTGTGATGAGCATAATATACCACTTGCCACCAATCTGGCTACAGCAGAGCTGCTCATTTTATCATTGGACAGAGGAGATCTTGACTGGCGTGAGATGTACAAGTAAACAAAGATTTAAACGACTGCTATGTCTGACATGCATAGCAGCGGTTTTTATGACAGGCTGTGGTACAAAGATTGAGAATGCATATGATACTTATTCCACAGATTATATAAATGGATATAACGGAAGTAATTTTTTTGCGTCCAACCTTTGCGTCACAAATGATGTCAATTTTGGTCAGGACAATATGCAGTTTGCAAAAACCGCAGAGGGAGCCGGAGCCTTTAATATTGACACTCATCAGGTGCTGTATAGCCAGAATCTGTTTGAAAAGCTATATCCTGCAAGCACTACAAAGATTTTAACTGCATACATAATTCTTAAAAACTGTGATTTAAATGCGACAGTCACAGTAAGCCATGACGCTGCAAACCCGGGTCATTCATCATCGGTATGCGGCCTAAAGGAAGGCGATGTCATTACAGTGCAGGACTTATTGTATGGGCTCTTACTTGAGAGTGGCAATGATGCGGCAATAGCACTGGCAGAGTACTGCAGTGGTTCTGTAGAAGAATTTGCCAAGCTGATGAACAGCACTGCAAAAAGTTTTGGTGCCACAAACAGCAGTTTTGTCAACCCAAGCGGTCTTCCTGATGAAAATCATTACACTACCATATATGACATGTACCTCATTTTTTCCAATGCCATATCCTTAGAGAGCTTTGTTTCAATCATCAGTTCACAGACCCATGATGTGGCATATACAAATGCCCAGGGCGCGGCTGTTTCAAAGACCTTTAAGAATACCTGCGGCTATCTGACCGGAGCATATACAGCTCCTGAAAACGTCACAGTGACAGGAGGAAAGACAGGCACTACGGGTGAAGCCGGCTATTGCCTCGTACTGCTAAGCCAGAATGCTAAAAATGAGCGCATCATAAGCATAGTTTACAAGGCAGATGGTAAAAAGGATCTTTATAGCTTCATGAATGAAATACTTAGTGGATTTGCTAATTAAATATTGAGTTTTATGGTTATTTATACTATAATAATATAAAAATACAATTATTTTTTATTAATAATCACAATATTTATCCATAGGAGGAATGAGCCATGATAGAAATTATTTGTGGAGACAAGGGCAAGGGCAAGACAAAAGAGCTGTTAGACAAGGTAAATTCATCAATTAAGGGAAATGAAGGTTCCATAGTTTTTCTTGATAAGAGCCAGAAGCACATGTATGAGCTTAATAACCAGGTTCGACTAATCAATGTTATGGACTATCCTATTGACAATTGTGATGAATTTTTAGGATTTATATGCGGAATCATATCGCAGGATCATGATCTGGAGGAGATGTATTTAGACAGCTTCCTTACAATTGCATCACTTGATGATGAGGGGGATATCACCAAGGCAATCGAAAAGCTTGATATAATCAGCGAGAAGTTTAAGGTGAAGTTCATCTTAAGTGTTTCAAGGAATATTGACAAGTTGCCTGAATGTGCCAAGGCAAAGGTTATCATTTCTTTATAAATGATTAATTAGGGGGATGTGTATTTCACATCCCTTTTTTAAGGAGTAAAATTGTGTCCCAAAAGAATAAAAAATACTGAAATATCACACCGGCTTCAATCTGAATATCGGTTTTATAGTGTTTTTTGTAATAATAATCTATGTGATTTTTCACATATTTACGTATTTCACCTCAAACCCGGTATCTGAATACGAGGTACAACAGGGTACTATAGCGACCAACAACATATATAAGGGCATGATAATCCGCGAGGAAAGTGTAGTGTATGCTGAGGAATCAGGAAACCTCAACTACTTTGTGTCAAACGGCTCAAAGGTTGCAACAAGTGATGTTGTCTACTCTGTTGATACAGACGGCTCCATTGCAACCCAGATTACCGGTGCTCAAAATGATGCCTCTGCCATCACTGACGAGGCTGCCGGGAAGATTATCACTGACATAAACAGCTTTTCATCCGGCTACAACAGACGATACTTTTCAAAGGTTTATACCTTCAAAAACGATCTGTCTGCACAGCTGACACAGGTTCTCAGCCAAAATGCACTGACAAGCCTGGCAGATACTATCAGTACTGCTGAGGCTAACAACACCTTCTATACATATAAGCCGACAGCTCCCGGAATAGTCTATTACGGAATAGACGGCTATGAAGATGTCACTACAGACAGCTTCACTCTGGATCAGTACAACAACACTAATTATGAAGAGACTGATTTAACCGACAACAGCACCATCAATCAGCTGGATCCTGTTTATAAGCTGATTACAAGTGAGAACTGGAATATACTCATAAATGTTCCTGACAATGTTGCCAAGAGCCTGAATGACAAGTCAGTCATAAAAATCAGATTCTGCGATGATGACTATACAACCACGGTATCGTTCAGCCTTTTGAAGAAGGATGATGCTTTTTTCCTGAAGCTGAATATGAAAATTCGCTCATCCGCTATATAAATGAGCGTTTTACCAATATAGAGCTCGTGCTTGGAGCAGACACCGGGCTTAAAATACCTAATTCAGCTATAACCCAAAAGGAATTTTTTAATATTCCAAAGGATTATTTCACTGCAAGCGGCGATTCCAATGATTCGTCACTCATGGTAAAGGATAAAAGCAGTGGCTCAGTTAATATAGTCAGTCCAACAATATTCAGCCAGAATGATGACTTTTATTTCGTAGATGATGAATATCTTAAGGACGGCGATATCATTGTAAAGCCTGATTCTTCGTCAACCTACAGGGTGGGAACAGATAAGGACAAGCTCACAGGTGTCTACAATATCAACAAAGGATACGCTGTGTTTAAGCAGATAAAGGTACTTGCATCAAACGATGACTACACAATTGTAGAAGCCAAAACGCCATATGGCATTTCGCTTTATGACCATATAGCCCTGGATGGCAAATCCGTGAAGGAAAACCAGACCATAACCAAATAATTTATGGTAATAAATACTATTGAAAATATACAGAAAGGACAGATTTTATGTTAAAAGACAACTTACATCAGGTTCAGCAAAATATAAAGGCTGCATGTGACAGAGCTCACAGAAACTATAGTGATGTCACACTAATTGCAGTCAGCAAAACCAAACCTGTTGAGATGCTCAGTGAGATATACGATGAGGGCATCCGTGAGTTCGGCGAAAATAAGGTACAGGAAATGTGTGAAAAGATGGAGGTTATGCCAAAAGATATTCACTGGCACATGATTGGGCATCTTCAGACCAACAAGGTGAAGTATATAGTTGGAAAAACTTCACTTATCCACTCTGTAGATTCACTGCATCTGGCAAAGGAGATACAAAAGCAGGCCATAAAGCATGACTGCAGCTGCGACATACTGGTTGAGGTCAATATAGCAGGAGAGACATCTAAGTTTGGCACATCACGAGATGAGGCTATCTCTTTAGTTGAAGAAATTGCTAAACTGGACCATATCCATATAAAAGGACTTATGACTATAGCACCATTTGTAGATGATCCTGAGGATAACAGACAATACTTTAGAGATATTAAGCAATTATCAGTTGACATAGCACAGAAAAACATAGATAATGTCAGTATGAATGTTCTGTCCATGGGTATGACAGGAGATTACACAGTAGCAATAGAAGAGGGCGCAACAATGGTACGTGTCGGTACCGGAATATTTGGAGAGCGCGACTACAGCAAGGCTAACTGATACTTTGCATATGCTATACACAAAATAAAAATAGAAAAGGAATATAGAAATGAGTTTCATAGATAAGATTCTTGACAAAATGAGTTTAAATTCTGAGGACGATGAGGAATTCGATAACGAGGATTATTACCTTGATGATGAGGAAGAAGAAGAGCTTCCAAGAAATCCTTTCCGCAGAAAAAAAGAGGCTGCTGAAGAGGAACCGGCCATAAAAAGCACAAGGCGTGATACAACACCAAAGGAGAAGCCTGTTAAGACTACATCCAAGATTACACCAATATCAAAATCATCCAGAAAGCAGGTATCATCAGACATGGAAGTTTGCGTAATAAAACCAAGTTCAATTGAAGACGAAATAGAAATAACAGACACATTACTTAACGGACGTACAGTCGTCATCAACATGGAGGGACTTAATGTCGATGTGGCACAGCGCATCATAGATTTCACATCAGGCTCAGCATATGCCCTGCACGGTAATCTGCAGAAGATATCCAACTTTATCTTCATCGCCACACCACACGGAGTAGATATCTCAGGAGATATCCAGAGTCTCATGGATTCATTTGATCTCCCGGGTTCATCTTATTAAGCGGAGTCTCTAATCAGCTATGAAGAAAAATAAAACAAAAAACAGATGTGTACAGCAGGCATCATTGCATTGATTCTTGTAGCAATTGACCAGCTTACAAAGTATCTGGCTGTTATAAATCTAAAGCAATCATCCACGGGTGTATTTGTTCTCATTCCGGGAGTTTTCGAGTTCAGATACCTAGAAAACCAGAGTGCTGCATTTGGTGTTGATATACTTTCAATAATACAAAATATCTTTCATTTTACATATTGGTCTGAGAATCCATTGGCATTTTTGCGTGCCAAAATGATTTTTTTCTCAGTGATTACTATTGCAGTTGTTATACTTTTGTGTGTATGGTATCGCAAAATACCTGTCTCAAAACGTTTTAGACTGCTGAATGTTGTTGTAATACTGTTTGTTGCAGGTGCACTCGGCAATCTGATAGACCGTATTGTAAATAATTATGTGGTTGATTTCTTTTATTTTAGCCTGATTAATTTTCCGATATTCAATGTAGCTGATATATACGTCACTGTAGCGGCATTTATGTTTATCATACTCGGGCTGTTTTACTACAAGGAGGAGGATTTTTCCTTAATCTTCCCTGACAAAAAGCATGAAAATTAGTGCGGTATGCGCTTTTTAAAGTGTGCAATGTAGTTTTAAATAGTTACTAAAATAAAAAAAGAGAAAGCTTCACTATGAATAGAGATACATTTGAAGTCCAGAGTGAACAGGAGGGAGAACGACTGGATAAATACTTAAGCAGCATTTATCCGGATATTTCTCGCTCCTTTTTTCAACGGATACTAAAAGAAAATCAAATATTGGTAAATGATAAGCCCCAAAAGGCAAATTACAGGCTAAAGACTGATGACATAGTAGATGTCACAATTCCTGATGCCGTACAGACACCTATCCTGCCACAGGACATTCCTCTTGACATACTCTACGAGGATGATGACGTACTGGTAGTCAACAAGCCAAAGGGCATGGTTGTACACCCCTCAGCAGGGCATTACAGCGACACTCTTGTAAATGCCATAATGTACCACTGCAAGGACTCTTTAAGTGGCATAAACGGCGAAATACGGCCCGGTATAGTGCATCGCATAGACATGGACACCACCGGCTCCCTTATTGTCTGCAAGAACGATGAAAGCCATATAAAGATATCGGAACAGATTAAGGACCATAGCTGCAACCGTATATACGTGGGCATTGTCTGTGGCAATGTAAAGGATGATGAGGGCACCATAGAGGGCGCCATAGGCAGGAATCCCAATGACCGCAAGAAAATGGCGATCAATGAGAAAAACGGCAAGCCGGCTGTTACACATTATAAGGTGCTTGAACGCTTTGGTGACTACACATATATGCAGTTTAAGCTTGAGACCGGCAGAACACACCAGATACGCGTGCATATGGCAAGTATTAATCATCCCTTGCTTGGAGATATGCTGTATTCGAGCTATTCACCTACCAAAAACCGGTTTAAAGGCCTTGAAGGACAGTGCCTGCATGCTAAAACTATAGGGTTTGTTCATCCAAAAACCGGCGAATACATGGAATTTGATGCACCTTTACCAAAATACTTTGCCAATTTGCTTGAAGTGTTATATAATATAAATAACAAATAAATTGAATTATCACATAGTGATATAGTATTAATTATTTATATAAGGGGGTCTGAATTATGGGATCAAACGAAATTTACACAATAGGAAGAGAATTTGGAAGCCTCGGAAAACAGGTCGGACAAGATTTAGCTAAAAGACTTGGAATTAAATTTTATGATAAAGAGCTCTTACAGAAGGCAGCTAAGGAATCAGGACTTTGCGAGGAAATATTTGAGTCGCATGACGAAAAGCCTACAAACAGCTTTTTATATTCGCTGGTCATGGACACCTACACAGGTGGCTCTTATTCCACAGCACCGTTTCTTGATATGCCTCTGAATCACAAGGTATTTTTAGCACAGTTTGATGCTATCAAAAAGATTGCGGCAAATGAATCCTGTGTTATTGTAGGCCGCTGTGCAGATTATGCTTTAGCAGACGAGCCGCATTGTCTCAATATCTTTATACGTTCCAACATGGACGACAGAATTAAAAGAATCAGTGAAAGACTCAATGTCCCGGAGAACAAGGCTAAGGACATAATTAAGAAAAAAGATAAAGAGCGCTCAAGCTATTACAATTACTACACCAGTAAAAAATGGGGAGACGCAAGAAGCTATGATTTGTGCCTGAACACAAGCCAGATATCAGTTGAGGACTCAATCGAGCTTATACTTAAATACAGGGAATGCATGAGAAGTCACAATAAATAATTGTATTGTTGTATGGAAAGCTATGGATTTAAAGCCATCGGAACTGATGCAAATAGAGGTTTCGGTGGCTTATTCTTGTATTATTATAAAAGGTATCATCGATGCATGCTTCGATGATACCTTTTGACCCTTTAATCATAATATTGTTGTACGTATCGAAATTGCAGGTATTATGCAAAAAATAAGCAGATGTATGTTTTTGTTATAGTACCTTAGTACTTTTATAAGGTCATTTATTCGTTAAACTGTGAAATGTTTCACGAAAGCGTTTTTCGACTGGTTCGCAAGGAGAAAATCGGGGAAGCGGTAGTTGACAGCGCCCGACATCCATTCTCCCGTCGGAGGGCGCTTGGTTGTCAACTATTTGTGAAATACTTGTTTGACGAACTAAATGACACGATTTTAATTTCATAGACTAAACTAAAAGAAAAAGTGTAGTCAGTAAGATTAACTTACTGATTGCACTTTTTTTTGTGCATTAAAAGAAAGAGTTGCAACGAGTCAAGGCCTGCGTAAGCAGTGCATTTTAGCCTTGACGCGCCAAGAGTCAAGACAATTTTGTACCTTGGGGATTGCTCCCAGAGGGCGGGAATCCCCTTGTTTACAAAAGTCAAAAGGTAGAAGAAAAGAAGAAAGTAGAGGAAAGAAGAAAATGAAAAAAAGTACTAATTTTGAAATGTTCATTCAGGCGAAGAGTTATATTGACAAGTACCATTCTAATAATCCTTTGGATTTTGTTACCAACGTATATATTTTTTATTATATGTCGGGTAGATTTCCTAATGCTTCTATGCATAATGTTTGCAAAGTCGTTGAAGCTTTAAGAACACATTACATGGCTGAATTCAGTGTTATTGATGATGATTTATCTTCTGATGATGATGAATTGCCTTTTGAATAATGTCGTTCGATTAGCTGATATATGATGCGTCTGCGTCATTTTATATTGGTTAATGTCGTTTGATAAGTTGTTATATAAACAAGTTGTATCATATAGCCCCCCTGGATTTCGGGGAAGGGGGCGCGATTGTTCTTCTTAGTGCCTGTTTTTGGGCACTTAGTAGAACACGCTGGGGATTAGGAATGGTCCCATTAGTAACGTTTAGGAGGTTTGAAAATGAGAGTAGTAATTGACATCCCTAAAGAGTTCGCGAGAGATTATGCAACTGATAAATTCAGAGACTTCTTTATTAGGGTTATTGCAGATATTGATTATAGTGGTGTGTGTGGCAGATACGAAGAAGAAACTGCTGAAATGTTTTTAAAAGCATTTAATGACAGTTTTGTGGATGTTTTAGGCGGTCTTAAATACGAAAGAGTAGAGCGTGTTGCCTTACTTGACAATGGCAACACTTTGCAGTCACTTTTTTAAAAAATGATTGGCTATAACGTCAAGATTCAGGAATTTCATAATGGTGAAGTAAAGTTTTCAATATATCCGGAGGGCATCAATTATGTTCCGGATGAGTTTAAATCTTATCTTGAAAATGAGCGAATAGAGCGTAGGCTTCAAGAGGCGCAGGACGGATATATATATAATCCATTTACTGACAAGATAGAAAAGCTTAAAGAATTTGAGTCTGCAGAAATAGAAGCGCAGAGAAAAGCTCACTCTCAAAGAGTATCAGTTACACGCTCAAAGAATAAGATTCATGACCTTGCAAGGTCTGAAACGTGGGAATACTTTGTAACGCTTACATATGACAATTCAAAAACCGATAGGTATGACTATAATGCTTGTTTAAAAAAATGCCGTCAATGGCTTAATAATCAGCATAAAGCTATGCGCAGGATTTAGCCTATATCTTTGTGCCAGAGAGACATAAAGATGGTGCATACCATTTCCATGGATTGGTAGCGAATGTTGGAAATATGAAGTTTGTGGACTCTGGCCGTGTGGCTATTGGTAAGAAATCATATATCAGAACCGATAAAAACGCTTCATATCCAACGATTTATAACCTTGGCGGTTGGAACTACGGCTGGTCTACTGCAACTAAAATAAACGACTCTTACAAGGCTACAAACTATATTACAAAATATGTAACTAAAGATATATGTGCTGACCTCAAAGGAAAGCACCGGTACATAGCTTCAAAGAACTTGCATGAGCCTATAGAGCTTGAATTACTGCTTTCACCATATGACTGCGACAGATATGCACAATTAACATTTAATAATGATGAATGGTTGAAATACATGGTACAGGACATAGCCAAAAATCATGGCTATGATTTTAAGTATGAATCTGTTGTGGATGGCTTTAAAAAGGCTATCTATCAGATATATCAAATCAACAATGAAAGTGAGGAAAAAGAAGATGGAAAAAGTAAATAAGAATGTTGATTCAGAAAGAAAACTGGTCGGGATGCCTGTAGCAATCTACACGCATTTCGATACTATGGAACAGAAACTTCTCTTTGAAGCTGTAGTGCTTCCGGATATAAGAGATGTGCTTAACAAGTATGCTCCTGCGCTTGGGTGCCTTGGAGTATCAGAAGATATTGAAAGAATTGAAAGTGAGGAAAAAAAGAATGATTAAGATAGTAGGATTCATACCAATGAAAAAGACAAAAGGAGCTGTTGTATTTACAGAAAATGACAGCGTAAATGGTGTTCATGCAAGTCGGTGGAAAAGTTGTTTGTGTATGAGGAATTAGCCGACAAGATAACTGATAATGTGATAGGTCATGAATGTGTGGTTGCTTATGGTTGTGGCTATAGCGGTAAAGCGTTTATTAGCGACATTACTATAAAATAATAAAGAAAGGGGAAATGTCTTATGTTAATAGCTGAGGCAGGTGTAAACACTATGACAACTGCGGTTGGTTCGCTTATGGATGTTGTAAGCAAAGTAATGACTACTATAACTGGTAATGAAACACTTATGGTGTTCTTCTGCGCTGGTGTGGTTGGTATTGCTATCGGAGTAGTTAAGAAGCTCCGTACACGTTAGTATGCCGTAATAAGGCGGCGGGGCGGTGCTATGCATCGCCCTTTAAATTTAATTATTGTTAATTTAAGAAAGTGAGGAATTATGAAAAAATATGGAAATATTTGTTTTATTCGGAGAATGGCTGCTCTTGTGTGTATGCTCGTTGTTTCGTTGCTTACTCTGATGTCCTCTCAAACTGTTAGAGCGGACGATACAACAACTTATATTGGTTCTACTATGTATTCTGTCACTATCAAAGAGGGTAAAAGGAACGAATACACCTCTCAAACTCTAACACAGACTATTAATTATACTAGCGCGTCTCCTGTCTATTCATTTATTGCAGAAGAACCTGTTTTTGATGGTTTTGGAAAACCTCTTGATAAGAAATTCACTTTGTATATTGGTTTTTGTTCTGCTAGTGAAATTCATTCTGATGAATTATCGAACATAAATCCAATTGTTGAAAATGGTTGCTATTTCTATAAAGACCGTCTTATTTCTCTGGACTGGTCAAAGGAAGATAACACAGGTGATGATAGCTATATTACCAAAATGACTGCTAGTAAGTCGGATATTTTCCAACTTGTTAAGGATGATGGATTTTTCAAAACTATATCAGACTTCCTCAGAACTGGTGTAAAGTCTGATGGTATGATAATTGGCGGTTCTGATACTAACCCCACTGCGGTTACTAATGAAAGTATAGGCTATTTGCAGGATGTTAAATTAAATCTTTCATATATTACACCGATTAAAGGAGATAGTATTTTTGAGACAACTAACTATCAGATTTATTCTGATATGATATATAATTTTAAATGGAATTCAAAAAAAACATCTTCTAATTATGATTTGTCATCTTCATATGTTCAAGTTTATGCAAAGGCAGAATATAGTAAAAGCGAATATGATAAAGTTTCTGCCACTGATTTTATTGAACTGGGTGATTATGAAAAAGCATCAAAAGGTAAACTTAAATTTTCTTTTTTAGAATTATTTGAAAAGTCTAATAATTGTAAATCTGCTTATTTGTCTGCATTTCCTTTATCATCTGCTGATTATAAGAACGGTAAATTGCAAGCCTGCTCTGTGACGTCTAATATTAAATATAAATTTTATATTAGAGTTTACAAAGGTACAGACAAAGGTCCTTGGCTTTGTGTATCTGAAAAAGGCTCTCACCATTCTAATGAATTTGTAAACTCTGGTGATAAAGTTCCTTTTAATGTATCTAGTGGCGATTTGAATTCAGATGGAACATATAACCGGATGGTAATATTAATGAAAATGGAAATGGTATTACTGGTACTGGTACAGATAAAGATGATGCTGATGCAGATACTAATGCTAATGATAAGATACAGAGCAAACATGATTCTTCAGATAATTCTGTTTGGGATAATTTAGAAAATCTTGTTTCTGGTATTGCAAGTGTGCCTATTATCATTAAAGATATTTTTTCATTTTTGCCATCATGGTGTCTTAATCTTACTGCTACTGGTTTTGCGTTAATGATTACTGTGTGTGTAATTAGATTTATAAGGGGGAAGTAAGATGTTATATGATGTTTATAAATCTGCTTGTAGTTTAATGGTTGAGGTCTTTAATTGGCATGTTCCATGGTCTGCTTCTGTTCGTCCTACTATTGGCGAAGTGTTTTTATATTCTTTGGTTGCAGGCATTGTTATTATTTTTATTAAAAATTTAAAGTATTGAGGTGTTATTATATGGTTGTTGATTCTACTGAAGTTTATGAAGCTGTACCAGATACAGAATTAATTGATAATAGTGAGGTTCAAAATGAGCAAGGTGAAGAAAGTATTTTGCAGGATATTAAAGAAGATGATACGGAAGTTGTCTCGATTGACAATTCGACTCCTGCGGTTGGCTCTACTGTTCAGACTGTAGATTATACAGAAAAATTAGACTCAATTGTAAATGATGTACATATAATTATGTTCATCTTATTGTTTTCGTTCTGCTGGTCATGCATGAAATCATGGCGCACGCATAGTTTGAAGGGGGTTAGAAAGTAATGGATTCATTAGTTAATCTTATTGTTGGCACGTCTACCACATTAGATGTGTATGTTATTGTCAGGCTCATTGTGGTTATGATTGCACTTGAGTTATTCGCTACGGCTTGCGGATTTTTAGGGGGTATGAAATAAATGTTATTTTTGATTTTTATTGGTGTCTTGATTTTGCTGTGGCTGTCTGTGATAGCAAGAATTATTTGTTTACATCCTATAAGTACTATTTTGTATGCTGTCAAAGATTTTTATTTTTGGATAAAACATAAGGGCTATAATTTCTATGAAGCAGGACTCTTAAATTGTTATTGTGCGCACTTCGGAGGTGGTAAGACATTATCAATTGTCCATTATGTGACTATGATTTTTAATAAGTATAACAATAAAATGGTTTGGGATAGAGGCCGTAAAAAGTTTGTTCGCCAAAAAATCCATGTGATTAGTAATGTAGATTTTAAGTTAATTCCATATGAACCTCTTGCAAGTCTGTCGCAGGTGGTATGCTGTGCGTACAAAAATAAAGATATAGATATTAAAAATAACACAAGGACAGTAGTAATAGTGGTACTGGATGAAGCTTCAGCGCAGTTAAATAGCCGTAATTTCAAAACAAATATAGATGCGTCATTTTTGAATACTCTGATAACTTCAAGACATTATCATATATCTTTCATGTATTCGAGTCAAAAGTTTAAGTTAACTGATGCCTTGATGCGTTCAGTAACTCAAAAATGTATTAATTGTGAAAAGATATGGCGCTTCTTGATTCAGAATGAATATGATGCTGATGAGGTAGAATATGCAAGTAATCCGACTTTGATTAAACCTCGTAAACGTACTGGATTCTTAATCAAGGATAGGGATTATAATGCGTTTGATACATTAGCTGTTGTTGATAAGCTCAAAAAGTCTGTTGATGATGGAGATATGATGAGTGAGGAAGAAATATTGCAGATGCGTGGGGATATGAATCCTGATAATGACCAGATAATGCACCGGAGTAGGCGCTTGAAAAAGCTGTTGAAATAGTGTAAAATCAAAATCAAAAAAGGTTGGTGTGATATGAAAACTTTTAGAGATTGGGTTCTGTTTTTCTGTGTTGTAGGTCTTGTTTTATGCTGCATTTATAATCATGTTCTAAGTACTCGTATAGATTCTTTAGAGTCTGATAATGGTAACTATGGTGTTGTTACTGTTACTGAAAATGAATGAGTGTGTGCTTCGAGCTCAAGCTTGCTAGCTCGCAGCACACACAAATTGCACAAAATAATAAATTATATTGGCTCTGATCCACGTTGGTTCAGAGCCTTTTGTTGTGCATAATTCACAAAAAAATAATAAAGTATTTACATGCACATGTTCTTGTGATATGGTTTTATCAAGTTAATATTACTGATTGCATCAAATCAATCTAGTCTATGTCGTTCGATAAGAACGATTTATATTTTACTCGTCATTTATTCGTTAAACTTAGATTTAGCGAATAAATGTGTACCACTAAAAATTAGTACCGCTCCGCTTGCAGTCTTATCTTGTAATGTCTTGTAACTTAAAACAGGAGGTAACTTATGAGTAAAATTTATCATATAAAACCCAAAAACCAGACAAAGCCACCCAAAGATCCTCTTTGGAAATATATTTTAGTAATTGCATTAGTAATAATTTTTCTTTTAATACGTGACCATAGAATAGATTTATCAGGCCTTTATGATTTCATTATGAGTACAAGAAGAATCTTGAATAGATAACACCTGTTTTGTATACATAAAAAAATTATCGTGTTATAATCTCAATAATAAAATTTAAAAAGATTTACACTTGGAGGAAAAATATGAACTATACAGAATGTATCGAAAATGCCAGACCACGTCTTGGAAAATACTGCAAGGCCTGTCCTGAATGCAACGGTCGCGCATGCAAAAACCAGATGCCCGGTCCCGGCTCAAAGGGCATCGGAGACACAGCCATACGCAACTACGACAAATGGAAACAAATCCGTGTAAACATGGATACTATTGCCGAAAATAAGCCTGTAGACACCTCTCTCTCCCTCTTCGGCCGTACCTTTAAATATCCGGTATTTGCAGGTCCTGTCGGTGCGGTACAGCTACACTACGGAGACTGTCTGGATGATGTGACATACAACGATATCCTCGTGTCAGCCTGTGCAAAGAACGGTATCGCAGCTTTCACAGGCGACGGAACTGACCCAAATGTCATGGTTGCAGCCACCAAGGCTATCAAAAATGCAGATGGTGCAGGAATACCTACCGTAAAGCCATGGAACATTGAGACCATACGTGAGAAAATGAAGCTGGTACATGAATCAGGCGCATTTGCAGTAGCTATGGATATCGATGCAGCCGGTCTTCCATTCCTCAAAAATCTTGATCCGCCAGCCGGAAGCAAAACAGTTTCAGAGCTTTGCGATATCATACAGATGGCCGGAACCCCATTTATTGTAAAGGGAATTATGACCGTAAAGGGTGCACTTAAAGCAAAAGAGGCAGGCGCAAGCGCTATTATTGTATCAAACCACGGTGGACGTGTACTGGATCAGTGTCCTGCCACTGCTGAGGTGCTTGAAAGCATCGTAAAGGCTATTGAAGGCTCAGGCATTAAGATTCTTGTAGATGGTGGCATCAGAAGCGGCACAGACGTCTTTAAAGCCCTTGCACTGGGTGCAGACGGAGTTCTTATCGCAAGACCGTTTGTAACGGCTGTATACGGCGGTAAGGCCGATGGTGTACGTGCATACATAGACAAAATCGGTACAGAGCTTGAAGACACCATGAAGATGTGTGGTGTATCTTCGCTTGATGAAATCACAAGGGACTGTGTGATGACCTTCTAGTTTAAAAACGTGCTTCATGACTTTTCGTTTTTATATAAATTCTTCATACAAAAGCACCATAACCGGCATCGTCACTACATTTTATAACCTTGTTGTCCACTTTGAACAATCCCACACATCCGTCGCAAGCCCATCATAGAAATCCGGCTCGTGGCATACCATCAGTATGCTGCCCTTATATTCCTTTAAGGCACGCTTCAGCTCATCCTTAGCATCCACATCCAGATGGTTGGTAGGCTCATCCAGAAGCAGAATATTTGTCTCTCTGTTTATCAGCTTGCACAGGCGTACCTTTGCCTGCTCACCACCGCTTAACACACGCACCTGGCTTTCAATATGCTTCGTGGTCAGACCACACTTGGCAAGCGCGCTTCGCACCTCGTACTGCGAAAATGCAGGAAACTCGTTCCATATCTCCTCAATACATGTGGTTGTAACCGACTGATCCATCTCCTGCTCAAAATACCCAATTTCCAGATAATCTCCAAGTGTAACACTTCCTGAAAGCGGCTTTATCAGCCCAAGAATACTCTTAAGCAATGTCGTCTTTCCGATGCCGTTTGCACCGGTAAGAACAATCTTTTGTCCTCTTTCCATCTCAAGGTCGAGAGCAGATGAAAGCGGATCATCATAGCCAATGACCAGACCATTTGTCTGGAAAATATACCGCCCCGGAGTACGCGCTGTCTTAAAGTTAAACTCCGGCTTTGGCTTTTCAGCAGCAAGCTCAATAACATCCATCTTGTCAAGCTTCTTCTGACGTGACATCGCCATATTCCTTGTAGCGACACGCGCCTTATTTCTCGCCACAAAATCCTTCAGCTCTTTAATCTCCTGCTGCTGTTTGTTGTACGCAGCCTCAAGCTGGGCTTTCTTCATCTCATAGACTTCCATAAACTTGTCATAATCCCCGACATACCTGTCGAGCTTCTTGTTGTCCATGTGATAGATGAGATTTACCACGCTGTTTAGAAAAGGTATATCGTGCGAAATGAGAATAAACGCATTCTCATAATCGTTCAGATATCGCTTAAGCCACTCAATATGCTCTACGTCCAGATAGTTTGTAGGCTCATCCAAAAGCAGAATATCCGGCTTCTCCAAGAGGAGCTTTCCCATCAGCACTTTGGTTCTCTGACCACCGCTTAAATCGGTAACGTCTTTATCAAGCCCCAGGTCTAAAAGTCCAAGAGCCCTTGCAACCTCCTCAACCTTTGCATCAATCATATAGAAATCATGCATGGTAAGCATGTCCTGAATCGTGCCGGCTTCCTCCATCAGCTTATTCATCTCGTCCTCGTCCACATCGCCAAGACGCGCATATATGTCGTTCATCTCATTTTCCATATCATAAAGGAAATCAAATGCAGAGGAAAGAACGGAGCCGATAGTCATACCCTTTTCAAGCGCTGTGTGCTGGTCGAGATAACCTACACGCACCTTCTTTGCCCACTCTATTTTGCCCTCATCAGGCATAAGCCTGCCTGTAATAATATTCATAAAAGTCGATTTTCCCTCACCGTTTGCACCGACAAGCCCTATGTGCTCGCCCTTCAACAGTCTGAAGGAAACATCCTCAAAAATAGCACGGTCGCCAAAACCATGGCTTAGGTGCTCTACGTTTAAAATACTCATGTATACCTCTCTTCAAAATTTTATTTCCCCAATATGGCACTTTTTTCAAGATTTAGTCAGCAAGCTCATATTGTTTTGCCAGTCTGTTAAGCTCATCATGAACCTCTTTCACCAGATTTTCCGGACCTATTATCTTAAAATTATCCCCCATTGCCATAATCCAATGAATAAAAAGCTTGTTATCAGCTACCTTCACAAAAACACGCGAATGAGCTTCATCCTTATTTAAGATTGTCACATCGGTTCCAAACCTGTCAATCAGGACACCTATAGCGCTGTTTTTGCACAGTATCTCAGCCTTAATCTCTTCCCCATTGTACATACCAAACTTCGATTTGCCATAAGAAGCAATATCAAGTTTTTTAAGCTTCTCCCTGCCCTCACGGACTTTATTTTCAATCAGGATATTCTTCATCTTGTCTACACGGTAATGATGAATATCCTTTACCTGTGTATCATGGTCATATCCAATCAGATAGTAATTGCCATCATTCCACAGCAGTCCCCATGGACTGACATGATATCTGGCGCCGTCATGCTTCACCTCAAGCTCTTTTTTCGTATTCCACCGGCAATATTGAAAAGAAAGGCTTGAATTATTTGCAATTGCATTGTGTATGGCATCGACATTTTTCATGATGTCGCTATTCATGGTTTTCACTCTTCCGGCAACATATACCTGACGCTGCAGAGTGGCAGCCTCCTGTCTGCTTGTAAGACGCTCCAGCTTCTTAATAAGCTCATTGGATTTCTCCTCAGTGATGAACTTGGCAGCCGCGACAGAATCCACCAAAAGCTTAAGCTCCGCCAGCTCAAATGCCCTGCCTATCACCTTATAATGGACAGTCCTGCCATACTGCGTCTTTTGGGTTTTAATACCAAAATCATTCAGCTGTGCTATATCATCATACAGACTTTTTCTCGCAGCCGTGACATCGTATGCATGCAGCTTGTTTAAAATCTCATCAAGCGTAATGTCATGATTGGCATCAGTATTATTCAAAAGAATTTTGGCCAGATACAAAAGCTTTAGCTTTTGATGGCTCCTGGGTTCCTTAGATTGCTTCCCGGCAGTCAGCTCATTGTTTTCCGTTTCACTCATATACACTTATCTCCCCATCAATTTGTATTGTAACTATTCAGAATCACACCACACACATTTGCAAAACCGCACGATACTCGTCACTTGATTATTGCAGCAAGTTTTTCACCACACATCACACCGAGTATACATCCTAAACAGCTCAACAACACATATCCGCACCCAAGCAGGCAGTGATTATGTTCAAACAGATTATATGATTCCAGCGAAAATGTAGAAAACGTGGTAAAGCCACCGCATACACCGGTCTTCCAAAACAAAACCATATTCTTGGATACTCCATCCCTTGCACTTGTGATTCCGACAATAAATCCAATCAGAATTGCACCGATTACATTGGTGATTAAAGTCAAAAAAGGAAACTCAGTTTTTAAAGGTATAAGGCTGATGGCATATCTGGCCATTGCACCTACGGCGCCGCCCAGTGCTACAAATAAAAAATTCATGGTGGTTATCTGCCACTCAAAATGTGTTCAAATATACTCAAACACATCGAGAAATTAAAGTCCTTGCGGATACTTCTTACTGCTTCGATGTGTATGCTTTGGCGATTGTAAACAATACGCTACTCACAAGTTCGTGTACACTCCACAGTCGTAAATTCCTGCAATAGCCCGCAGTACATACTTACGTTTGCGTTTATTATGCAACTTCGTAAGTTAAAGCATCTCTTAGATTAAGAGCAGCATTGAAATCCCTATCCTCAACATAACCACAATCACAACGATATATTCTATCTGAAAGCTTCAAATCTTTCTTGATAGCACCACAGCAGTGACATATTTTGGATGATGGATACCATCTGTCTACGACTCTTAATTCAATACCATTTTCATCACATTTTGCTTTAAGCTTGGTTCTAAATTCATAGAACTTCTGTGACGCAACAGCTTTTGAAAGATGTCTGTTCTTCATCATTCCTGATACATTCAAATTTTCAATAGTTATATAAGATGGCTTGGTTTTCACTATCTCAGATATTGATTTATTGATATAATCAGTACGGATATTATCTATTTTATGATGAAGTCTTTGTACTTTGAGCTTTTGCTTTTGTATATTCTTTTGAGTGGACTCTCCTTTCTTTAAGTTCTCATACTTTCGTGAGAGACATCTTTGTTCTCTACGCAGTTTCTTTTCCAATTTTTTAATTCTTGTTGACTTATTGATATTTTTATAAGTTTTACCATTGGAAACAATCGCCAAGTCTTTTAAACCCAAGTCAATTCCTATACCACCATTGCTATTATTAGCACTCTTAACGTCGGGAATTTCTACAAGAACTGACACATAGTATCTGTCTGCTTTGACGGATACTGTACCGCTTTTGATTTTCCATCCGTCTTTAGTTGTTGGTATATAACCTTTTTCTTTAATGCGTACCCAACCTAAAGTGGGTATGTTCAACCTATGTCTCTCACATCTACAGTCTTTAGTATTGTTCTTTACGAAATACATTTTTACATCAGATTTACCTTTCTTTTTGAAATTAGGAAAAGCGCTTTGATGTTTAAAAAATCTTGTAAATGCAGTACATCCATCTTCAATAGACTTTTTTACAGCTTTTGAATATGCTTCTTTAATCCATATTTTATCAGGATTATTAGGAATATACTCATTATTGAGCCATACGCTGAAACTCTTGCCAGTCATAAACTTTTCACCTTTATCGTGTAAAGTTTTGTTGTAACTGAGATAGAAATTGTAGACGTATCTACAAGTGCCGATAGTCTTGTTAATCTTGACTTTTTGCTCGACTGTCGGATTTATTTCCGTTTTGAAGCTCTTGAGCAATTTCCTCATCCCCTTCTATTTGTTTTTTATACTTACGAAGACCGTATAATCTACAAGAAAAATCGTGAAGTATGGATACAATATCCTGTACAAGTTCTTCTTGCGGTGATAGTTCTTCATTATTCACTACCACTATGGTTGTATTAAATTTCATACAGAATTTTTCAAACCAATCGTAACCAAATCTGATAAATCTATCTTTATGAGTTACTATTATGGTTTTTATTTTCTGTTCCATTACTTCATTTAATAATTCATTCCACTTTTTACGATTGTAATTAAGACCACTTCCATAATCCTCAATACACTGGTCTATAATAATACCTTTAGCATTACAAAACTGTCGCAAAAATGCAACTTGATTCTGTAAATCATCTTTTTGATTTCTTGTAGACACTCTGGCATAAATAACTACCTGACGTTTATCATTTTCAATATTTATGCCTTTGAATTGAAGGTACTGGTCATAGGTATAATAACGCCTATCAGTTGGAGTTCGATTTGCCTTTAAAGTTCCTTCTCTGTCCCAGCGTTGCAATGTCTTAACAGACACACCTAACAGTTCAGCAAAATCTTTTGGCTTATAATTTGTGATATTTGATGTATTCATAATAATTTACTCCTTTGAGTATATTTAAACACATTTAATCACATTTAACAATATATTCAATTACTTATTTTCTCCTCCTATATGTAAAATACGCGATTCTCTTTTCTCGGAATCACGTCAGGATAATCTCCATCGACATATCCAAGAGCACAATGTCCGATTCCCTCATACTCATCCTCAATACCGAGTGATTTGAGAAGCTCCTTGCCCCAGTCAGACTCAAACTCTTCCTTCGCGCGGTGAATCCAGCAGCTTCCAATGCCAAGATCATGTGCTGCAAGCATGAGATTCCCCATCACAAGACTGCCATCATAGACATGTGTAGGCCAGTCCTTCTTTCCAAGAACGATAAGAATAACCGGCGCACCGTAAAATGGATCAGTATTACTTCCCATTATGTCGGCATTTCTCTTAGCGATTTCATCCCTTATTTCCGTGTTTGTCACCTGAATAATAATGGTGTTCTGTGCACCTCTGCCGTTTGCCGCAAAGGTTCCGGCCTCAATTATCTGGTCAAGGATGTCCTGCGGAATCATGTCCGGTTTGAATTTGCGAATACTTCTTCTGGTTTTCATTTCTTCTAATACTTTGCTCATGATTTTGGTCCTCCATGTAATTCAAATGATATTTACAATAAGTCTTTTAGCTTTGCCATCTCATCCTCAGACAACGTAACACCCTTTCCCATCTTCTCATGCTCCGGTGCCCAGTCTCTGATATCATATTTTGGTTCTCCACCATTCCACGAAATCCTGTTCAGTTCCTTTTTCCAACCTTTGGCACTTTCTGAAAGTGTTCCAATATGTTCTACTATTTCATATTTAAAATCTGCCATAAAATCTCCTTTTACAATGCATTGAATTATTATTCACATACCTTTTTATCCAATGATGGATCATTCATAATATTTAATAAGCTCTGATAACTATCGACATCATGGTAAACCACATTGTCTGTAGATATATCATTAAAGAGCTTTCTTGCACACATTATTTTTGCCTTTTCAATTGGTCTAAGCTGCATAGATTCCATCGTGCCCTTAGTCTCTGCAACAAAGAAAATATGCTTAACTGTTCCTTCATTGAACGCGATTGCCCAATCAGGGCTATAATGTCCAACAGGCGTTGGTATAGAGAATCCTTTTGGAAGCTTTGCATATACGCATACTTCTGCCGCTCCATCCAAGTCCTCTGCGAATTTACGCTCTACACTCTTATCAGCATTACCATCAGTAAATACATATGGCTGTATATGTTTCTCTGCTTTAAATGCTTTATCTATTGTAGTATGCTTCTCAGCTGTAAATATCTCACTATCATACTTACCTTCAAGCTGGTCATAAGAAATATGATCAACTATCATAGTTGCCTTCTGTTCTTTAATCAGCCTTGTAACCTTAGAAATGAACTCTTCCGGATTATTTTTATACATGTCAAATTTATCCTTACGGATTCCTTTGAGGATAGCTGCCACTGTTCTTCGTGTAAGTACTGTTGCCTCTGCCACCTTGCCGATCAGATCATATTTTATCTGGCTGGTTTCAAAATGCTTAAGTGCTGTTGTATCAGACTTTGCTCCTTTGAATGAGTCACCTGATTTAATTGCATCAGCCGATAATGTATCTTTCTGTTCTGAAATAGACGTTGTATATTGCAACATTGAAACATATAACTCTGAATCTATTACTTCTATTGCTTTCTTTATAAGCTCATTGCTATCAAATGAAACTGTATAAGCATACTTATGATTGATATATCCCCATAAAGTTTGAAATTCCTTCTTGTAGAATTATCATTCAAATCGTTGTTCAGTACTTTTGTTTCATTACCATTATCAATCATGTCATCAAGTATCTTGTCATTAAATACACTCTGAATCAGTTTGTGAATGCCTTCTGCATACACAACTAAATGCTCCGGAAGTGGAGCCAGATGATTATTTTCCAGGGCCATATGATATTGTTCGGTAATGTTGTCATTGCCGTCCATTGTCACATAATCATTTTTAATCAGATACTGATAAATCATTGTAGCCTGCTGCTTATTAAGTTTTTCTGCATTCCCATTGACCATTACTGTTTTACCTGTAAAATAATCAACAGTTGCCTTTCTAGGTCTGTCATACAAATCTGTCTTTATCTGTTTCTGCAGATCTGTTACGAAGTCCTTATAACTTTCACTGGCTATAACGGTAAGCTTATTGATTTTATGTACCAATGACTTTCCTACACTTTGTTCATCCATACGGAAGCCATCCTGATTTACACAAAGCCTTAATCCTCTACCAACTTCCTGTCGCTTTCCGGTAGTACTATCACTATGCTTCAAAGTACAAATCTGAAATACATTCGGATTATCCCATCCTTCTCTAAGTGCTGAATGTGAGAATATAAATCTTGTAGGCTCTTCAAAACTAAGAAGTCTTTCTTTATTTTTGAGGATAAGGTCATATGCAGATATATCATCTGAAAAGTCTGAACCTCGTTTCACCTTACTATCTACAGCATGTCCTTTTTTATCTATAGAGAAATATCCCTTATGAGTGTCTTTTACATCAATAGCTTTTAAGTACTTCTGGTATGGAGTATCAAAAATAGTAATATATTCATTCACAATATCGTTATATTCCTGCTCAAATATCTGACCATATTCTCCGAGTACTTCATCGCCCTCTTCATCATACTGGCGGTATTTGGCCACTTCATCAATGAAGAACAATGATAACGTTTTGATGCCTCTGTTAAAAAGTTCCTCTTCCTTCTCTAGATGAGACTTTATTGTTTCCCTGATCTGTACTCGGCGCATATCCTTCTCAGACACATCACCAACCACATCACCTCTATGAATTACTTCTCCATTTGTAAATGTAACAGTTCCTGCAATTGGATCAATCTCAGATACACGATAGCCTTTATACTGCTCCATATCATTTGATATTTCGTACAAATTATCATCCACATCAAAAATTCGAGACTCATGGTTAATGCCTTTCGTCTTATAGTCCTTCTCATACTCAATTCTTGCTCTTGGAGCATGCTTCGGAGATATAATGATATCTTCCAGATATAGATAATGATCCGTACCACGGAAATTCTTCACCTGGAATCCCTTGACCTCTATTTTCTTTACAAGGTGCTGATTGTATGCATCCACCGCATCAAGTGCATATACAAGGTTATGATGTTTTGCATGTGTAGCTGAATAATTCAATATAAACAATGGGTTGAAATTCTTAAGTGCTTTCTGTGTCGCATCACCACCCATCTTCTGAGGCTCGTCTAATACAATAATCGGATTATTAGCTTTAATAACATCTATTGGTCGTCTGCTTCCAAACTCGTCTCTCTTATCATAAATAATACGGGCTTCTTTGCTTCTGCCTCCCTCTTTCATGGATGTATTAAATGCCTGCATATTGATAATCATGACATTTATTCCGGCATTGCTTGAAAAAGAATCCAACTGATTCAGATTGCTGCTGTTATATACAAAGAATCTGGCTTTCTTACCATAATGCTCCATAAAATGATCCTGCGTAATCTCAAAAGATTTTTTTACACCCTCTCTGATTGCGATAGATGGAACTACAACGATAAACTTCGACCAGCCATAACGCTATTCAGTTCAAACATTGTCTTAATATAAACATATGTCTTACCAGTACCGGTCTCCATCTCAACATCCAAAGAACAGGCTCCCATACTGTCAACAAGAGACTCCGACAGCATGACGTTGTTGTTCTGCTGTACTTCCTTAATATTACTCAAAATCGCATCAGAAGAAATCAATATATTTTCATTTTTAAATCCAGACTCATCAAAATCATCTGTTAAATCTAATGTTTCCTGTTCGTAATTGTTTACAAATGACATCTGCGAATAACTCTGTATCTCTCTTTTATTTCCTATATCTCTACGATAAGATACATTGTCTATATATGGTTGTCCCTTAAAGCAATTCACTACACTGTCAACAGCATCCGTCTGGTACTGTTGTATTTTAAAATTAAATTTCATATTACAACGCCTCCGTCCACAAAATTACGCATTATAAAATTTAAATCAGTATACCAAATTGTTGTGTCTTGAAATGCCAAAATATGATTTATCACCGGAATCAGTTCTTTTGACAATTCCATGTCATTAATATTTTTTTTCAAATCAATATCTTTAATATATGGGATACACGCAACTATATTTCCTAGATATTGCATGCTATGCACAAGCAATTGATATCGATTATTGATTCCCTGCAAGTTCCAATATGTTTCTTTTGCTTTATTTAAAATCATATTAGCTATATCATGTTTATCTAAGTCATCAAATTTTACAATTTCAATATATTGTTTTACTCCAAATGCTGTGGCATTATATTCACTGTATACATTAAATGTTATGTATAGCGGACTATGTTTCAATTCTTCGGTATCCTGTTTAAAAACCGTTTCTAGAAACATAAGATAATCAAGTAAATGCCTGTATTCATGAAATGCAGTCATAACATCTAACATGTCTTTTCTGTTCTGTAAAATTAGTATATAATATGGAAATTTCTTAACCCCTGGCAAAAAACACCCCGTTGTGTTTTCTGCATAATATACGGAACTATATTTTTCTCCACACTTTTTTTCTATTTCTTGTACTCTAGCTGAAATATCAAAAACATACTCTACAACAACTTTTTTCCCATAGCTTTGCTTAATTTGTGCCTCGATATTTTCTTTTATTAATTTCTGTGTATCATTCATTAGAGTACCTTCCTTACTGTATCCGGACTTATTGATGCAAATATCTGGTCAAAGTTGGTTGCAACACTATCATTTGCCATTGAGCTATCTCTGAAAACCGCGTAATAAGGCTTTTTCTCCGCTACAGCCTTCACAGTTTCTTCCGTCACATCATTATCAAAACATGCAATTAAGAAACCATCTGCCACATTAAACACCTGCTTACCAGCTATTGTTGTCTCCTCAATCTTGCTTGAGAGTAATACACCTAAGTCAAGCATAACCTGGAATAATAAGTCTTCCGGAGTTCGGTCTTCTTTGATGTTATCTGCATATGTATCAAATAATGATTGCTGAGTTTCGGTTGGATTGTAATATATATCTTTCATATTAGAGCTGTCACACTTAAGAACACGAAATCCTCCATCAAAAACTGCATCTGGATAGTCTTCAGATATTTTTCTTGCAGATCGTCTAATACGTTCTTTACCAATTTCACAAATTGTATGTGCCACGCCTAAATTATCACAGAGATTAATAGCACTTTTAGCCACCTTTTTACTCTTCTCTGATGTTGCATTTTTTTCTGATATTTCTTCTGGTATCTGTACAAGAATAAAATGTCTATTTTTTTGTTGCATAATATTTGCTAAAAATGTTGCATGTGCGGTAGTACCTGAACCAGAAAAGAAATCTAAAATATAATCGTCATCAGAGACACCACAAAACTCTATTAGTCTCTCAATGATTTCTTCATC
>ENA-OQEX01000016-OQEX01000016.1-human-gut-metagenome-genome-assembly--contig:-NODE-16-length-90358-cov-3.976981_pt1 | contig 90358 bp, 112 predicted proteins | sample MGYA00242802_ERZ504649 | MGnify/ENA primary metagenome ERZ504649 (study PRJEB26092, sample SAMD00036194) | human gut metagenome | host: Homo sapiens | study: EMG produced TPA metagenomics assembly of...
CATTTTCGCCGCATTGCAAGCTTTTTTTTTGAAATAAATCACGTTTTTCCCTTTCCCACAAGATTTCGGGAAAATCCGTGCCAAATTCACATTTTCATACAGAATTTCAAAGAAAAACCCATTATTGCCATGCCGCCGCAGTGGTCGTTGTCTCAGTTTCGGTCGTTACAGCATTGCCGTTTTCGTCTGTCTCCGTCACGGGGTCGCCGTTTTCATCGGTCGCCATGGTCTGGAGCGGCGCAGTGGTCTGCTGCTCCACGGCATCCTTGTCCCGATAGGAACACTGGTGGTCGCCCACCATGGTGAGGTATCCCACCTTGTCCGGAGCGAGCTGTCCCAGGACAGTCTCCGCCAGGGTGATCTTATAGTCCATATCACCCCAGTTTCCCAGTGAAAACGCCACTCTGCCGTCAAAGGTCAGCGTGATGTCATACTTATCCGTCAGATCCACCGCTGTCAGCGGACAGTCCAGCCCCTTCGCCACACGTGCGGCAATGGCCTGGAAGATCTTATCCTTCTGTTCGTCCTTGGATGCCAGCATCTGTCCCGGCTCCCGGACAGCAGTTTCAAATCCGGTGATGGTGGGAAGCGCAGGATCGGCGTCCGGACCGTTTTTCAGGATCTTTCCGGATGCGCTGACCTGGAGCGTTCCGCTGGAATCCGTCACATTAAACGCCGGCGTGCTTGGTGTCACGGTAATGACCAGCTTGTCGGGAAAGTTTTTCTGAATGGAAACGCTGTCCACGAACACCATCCGTGCCAGGATGTTCTGCTCCACCTCATCCCGGTTGAGCCGCATCATATTGTCACCGGTATGTACGCCGGAAGCATCCGCAATGTCCTCCGCCGTGTATTGGGGCGCATCGCCTGCGATTTCAATAGTCGCAATGTTGAAAAACACTGTCATTGAAAGGGAAACGCCCACACCGATCACCAGCGCCGCCACCAACAGCCCGTACAGCGGACGCATCCGGTTTCTGCGCCGTCTGCGCTTGGGACTCGTCTGGCTCTGGATCTCTGTTTTTTCCACATCCTGCATCGTTTCAGCTCCTCATTTCCTTTCTGAAAAGTTCATTCCACCGTGTGATCCTTGCGCCCACACCTTGCAGCACCGTCTCGATCGACTCGTATCCCCGGTCGATGTGGGAGATCTGCCGCACCTCTGTTTTTCCCTGTGCGCCCAGCCCGGCAAGCACCATGGCTGCGCCGCCACGCAGATCTGTTGCCGCCACCGATGCACCGCTCAGCGAGCGCACCCCGGTGACCACGGCGATCCTGCCGGACACGTGGATCTTTGCCCCCATTTTCACCAGGGCATCCACATGACGGTAGCGGTTCTCGAAGATATTCTCTTCCAGGACGCTGACCCCGTTCGCCAGACTCAGCATCGCCATAAAGATCGCCTGGGCATCTGTGGGAAAGCCGGGATGCGGCATGGTACGGATAGACGGCACCGCTTTCAGCCGGCGTGGTGCAAGCAAGTGCAGCCGATCCGGTTCGGGAAATACCCGGCAGCCGGTCTGTTCCAGCACCGGGAGCATATTCTCCATGGGCTGGGTGTTCACCCCACGCAGGCACACTGTACCGCCGGTGATCGCCGCCGCACCCAGATAGGTCACGCCGGCAATGCGGTCGGGCATAATGCATATCTGCCGCCTTTCAACCGTTCCACGCCACGGATGACCAGAGTGCTTTCCCCGTCTCCGGCGATGTCTGCGCCGCAAGTGCGCAGGAATGCCGCCAGGTCGCAGATCTCCGGCTCTCTCGCCGCATTGTGCAGCACCGTTCTGCCCTCTGCCAGCACCGCCGCCAGCATCACGTTTTCTGTCGCTCCCACCGAAGGGAACGGCAGGTGTATGGCTGCGCCGTGCAGTCCCTCCGGTGCGGTGCAATCCAGCTGTCCCCCATGTACAGAAAAATGTGCGCCCATCTGCCGCAGGGCATCCAGGTGCATATCAATGGGACGGGGACCCAGCTCACAGCCGCCGGGATAGGACAGGTGGCAGCTGCCGGAACGCCCCAGCACAGCGCCCAGAAAAATGATGGACGAGCGCATCTCCTGCATCAGCGCCTCCGGAATGGTATCCGAGCGCAGATCTCTGACCTGCACCGTCACCGTGTGTTCCTGTATCATACAGCGGCAGCCCAGATGGGTCAGAATTCGGCAGGCGGCAAATACATCCGTCAGCTGGGGCAATTTTCCAAAGTCGTCTCGCCGTCACAGAGCAGCGTCCCCGCCAGAATCGGCAGGGCGCTGTTTTTCGCCCCGTGCAGAAAGATCTCACCCTCCAGCGGTATGCCGCCTTCGATCACCAGTTTTTGCAATCCGCATCACCTCTTTTTATTTCAGTGTATGCGGTTTCGGCAAAATTGGTGAAACCGGGTTTATTTTGTCTTTTGATACAGCGCAGAGACCACATTCCAGATACGCTCATCCGTGTCGGAGATCTCCAGCGCTTGGCGTTCTGCCCCATCTCCGTGAGACGGCTGCGGTCCTGGTACAGCTTTTCGATCTCCTGGATGATCCGCTCCGGGGACGCATCCTTCTGCTCAATGACGATAGCAGCGCCGGCGTCTCCCAGCACATTGGCGTTGTGCAGCTGGTGATTGCCTGTCACGATGGGCGACGGGATCAGAATAGAACCTCTTCCGGCTGCCTCCAGCTCTGCCAGCGTGGACGCACCGGAGCGGCAGATCACCAGATCTGCTGCCGCCAGACACACATCCATATCATTGATGTATTCCGTAATGCGCAGCCGGTCGCTCTTCATGGGGATGCCGGCATCTGCCATGGCTTTGGGGAAAGATTCCTTTCCCATGCCGCCGTAGCCGTGGATATGGTTGATCGCCATACCCTTTTCCGTGTGCCACGGAATCACCTTTGCCATTGCCTCATTGATGCAGCCTGCACCCAGACTGCCGCCGAAGGACAGGATGCACATTCCGTCATCAAAGCCCAGCTTTTTCCGGGCTGCGGCTCTGTCCATGCCGGCGATGCCGCCACGCACCGGGAGTCCGGTGACGGTATAGGCACAGTCCGGGTGGAGATAATCCAGCGCCTTTTCCACGGTGAGCATCACGTGATCGACTTCCTTTGCCAGCATCTTATTGGTAACGCCGGGGAATGCGTTCTGCTCGTGAATGGCGCAGGGAATGCCCATATGCGCCGCAGCGTGGAGAATCGGTCCTGCCACATAGCCGCCTGTGCCGATGGCAATGTCCGGCTGGAACTGTTTCAAGATCTGCTTGGCACGGTGCTGGATGTTGCCAGATAATACGCCGCCCTGCAGTTCCGCTTGATGTTCTTCCAGTTCAGCTTGCGCTGAAATCCGGCAACGTGCATGGTCTCCAGGGCATAGCCTGCCGCCGGGACAAGGCGAGCTCCATGCCGTTCGGCGTTCCCACAAAGAGGAACTCTGCCGAGGGGTCATGCTGTTTGATAATGGATGCAATGGCGAGCGCCGGTTGATATGACCGCCCGTGCCGCCGCCTGCCAATAATACTTTCATGCGTTACCTCCCTGGAGCTGTTCCGTGGTCTCCTCTGCCGGCTTTGCCGCCGGTGCTTTTGCACCCACACGATACCGCACACGGGAGATGTTCAGAACGATGCCCATTTCTGCCAGCTGTAATATCAGCGCCGTACCGCCGTAGCTGAAAAACGGCAGGCTGATACCAGTATTCGGAATCAGATTGCTGACAACTGCAATGTTGAAAAATGCCTGCAGGCCGATGTGCGAGGTCAGACCGATCGCCACCAGCATCCCGAACTTGTCACGGGCGTGCATGGCGATGTGGAATCCACGGATGACCAGCAGCGCAAAAAGCAGCACCACAGTCAGCGCTCCCACCAGACCAAGCTCTTCGCAGACAATGGAAAAGACGAAGTCGTTTTTCGTCTCCGGCAGATACAGATACTTCTGCCGGGATTCGCCCAGACCCAGACCGAACAGTCCGCCCGAGCCAATGGCAATCAGAGACTGACAGGTCTGCCAGGTGTCGCCCAGGCTGTCGGAGAACGGGTCTCGCCAGGAGGCGATACGCTTTCCGATATACTCATAGTGTCCGGACATCAAAAAGCCGATGAGCAGCGCCCCACCCAGCGCCACAGCGCCCAGGATCAGAAACTGCTTGATATCTGCGCCGCCCACGAAGATCAGAATGATACAGGTCATGGCGATCAGAACGGTGGCGGAAAGGTGCGGTTCCTTGATGAGCAGCGCCGCCGGCACAGCCATGGCAAACAGCAGCGGCAGCAGTCCCTTGCGGAACGACCGCATATTGGCGTAGTTCTTCTCGATCACATAGGAAAAGAAAATGACAATGCCGATCTTCATGACCTCAGACGGCTGGAAGTTAAAGCTGCCAATGGCGATCCATCGGGTCGCACCGCCGTCCGTGACGCCGATGCCCGGCACAAATACCATAATCAGCAGCAGGATGGGCAGGACATAGGCACACACGGCAATGAATTTCTTCTGGAGAAAATGATAGTCGATGAGACACAGCACACACATGATGACCAGTCCCACCACTGCGTTTTTGATCTGGCTGACAGCATAATATGTGCCGTCACGTCCTTCTGCGATCGCCCAGGCATAGCTGGCGGAAAACATCATGACGATGCCCATGACCAGCAGGGCGATCACGATGAGAAAGAACGCCAGATCCACTTCGCCGTACCGCACATTGCGCTGCCACAGCGGAAGCTGAACCGCATCTTCTTTTTTGTTCCGGCAACTTTTGGTTCTGCCATATGCAACCTCCTTTGGTTCTGCTGCTTATAAGATCACCAGCAACAGTCCGCACAGTCCGGCGATCGCACCGAACAGAGAAAATGTAATCACGATCTTATATTCGCTGAATCCGCTCATCTCGAAGTGATGGTGGATCGGCGTCATCTTGAAGATACGGCGGCCTTCGCCGTACTTCTTCTTGGTATACTTGAAATAGGTCACCTGGATCATAACGGAAAGCGCCTCCAGGATATACACCAGCGCCACCAGGATCATGGTGAGATGCTGGTGGGTCGCCAGACCGATGGCTGCCACAGAGGCACCCAGGTACATGGAACCGGTGTCACCCATAAAGCACTTTGCCGGGTGGAGATTCCACACCAGAAAGCCCAGACAGCCGCCTGCCAGCGCCATGGTATACAACGTGTAGTCCTCCATCTGGAGCTTGCTGCAAACCAGGGTGAAGATGAGCATTGCCACCAGCGTCACCGTGCCGCAGAGTCCGTCTACGCCGTCGGTCAGATTGACCGCATTGGTGAGATACAGGATGACCAGCACCATCAGCGATAGTAGAACCACTTGATGTCGAAGGAGGTGAATCCCAGCCCGATGGTGGTGTCACGGTCGCCCAGCCAGTACATTGCCGCCAGCCACAGCACCGCAGCCACCACCTGCAAAACGATCTTCTGCATGGGTTTCAGACCCTCGTTCTGTTTCTTGGCAACCTTGGCGAAGTCGTCGATAAAGCCGATGACACCGAACAGCAGGCAGAACAGCAGACAGCTCAGCACACGCAGCGCCTCACGGTCGCTGAACGGGGAGACGAAGTCAGTCATGCCGAACAGACGGTACAGCACATAGCCCACGCCGGTCGCCACGATGCTGCCCACGATGAACAGGATGCCGCCCATGGTGGGGGTTCCCTGCTTGTTTGCGTGCCAGCTGGGACCGAAGTCGACCTTGATGGGCTGCCCGAATTTCAGCTTGTGCAGCCACGGCAGCAGCGCCTTTCCGCCCAGTGCGGCAATGACAAACGCCAGCAATCCTACGAGAATGTTAATCCAGAACGGCATGATCCGTTTCCTCCTCCTGCTCAAAAATTACGTCAATACAATCTTCCAGGTGCATCCCTCGGCTCGCCTTGAATAAGATCACATCACCCGGACGGAGATACTGCCGGATCACACGGCACAGTTCCCGGCGATCCTCGGTATGATACACAGCGACTTCCTGCATGGCAGCACGCTGTGCCAGATAAAACGATTCCTTTCCGAAACAGAACAGAGCGTCCACCTCGCTGTTTGCCGCCATATCGCCTACCAGCGTATGGAGCTGACGGGACATCTCGCCCAGTTCCAGCATATCGCCCAGCACAGCGACCCGTCTGCCCTTACAGGGCAGGTCACGCAGCACGGTCAGCGCCGCCTTCATGGAGTCCGGGCTGGCGTTGTAACAGTCCGCAATAATGGTATATGCGCCCCTGCGGTAAATATTCTGGCGCAGTCCCACGGTGTGATACTGTGCCAGCGCCTTGCAGATCTGCTCCGGCGCAATGCCTGCCAGCCGTCCCACACAGAATGCCGCCAGCGCATTCATCACATTGTGATCCCCGGCACAAGGCAGTTCCACCGGATAGGTCTTTCCGTCCTCTGTCCGGATGGAAAAGGCGGTGGACTGTGCCTGGCGCTGGATCTCCACAGCACGGACATCTGCCTTATCGCTGTGCATTCCGTAGGTAATGACCGGACGGGACAGTTCCTTTTTCAAAGGCGCAAGCAGGGGATCGTCGCCATTTACCACCAGCGGCGCATCCTCTGCCATGCCGTCCTGGATCTCCAGCTTTGCCTGGCGGATGCCCTCCTGTGTCTTGAGGTTTTCAATGTGCGAATAGCCGATGTTGGTGATTACGCCGATGCACGGCTCTGCCGTCCGGGAAAGGCGGCTGATCTCGCCGAAGTGGGACATTCCCATTTCAATGACAGCTGCCTCGTGGCGGTCCTCCAGCCCGAACAGGGTCTTGGGGAGACCGATCTCGTTGTTGAAGTTTCCCTGGGTTTTCAGGGTGGCATACTGGGATTCCAGCACGCAGGCGATCATCTCCTTGGTGGTCGTCTTTCCCACACTGCCGGTGATGCCCACCAGCGTGGGGTGGAACTTCTCCCGATAAAACCTTGCAATTTGCAGCAGCGCTCTGCCGGTGTGCTTTACCACCAGGCACGGACAGCCTCGATGGGCTTTTCCGTGACCGCAGCCACGGCGCCTGCCCCGATCGCCTGTTTCACGAAATCGTGCGCATCGAACTTTTCCCCACGCAGCGCCACGAACAGACAGCCCTGCGGCAGGTCACGGGTATCGGTGCTGACGCAGGTGATCTCTGCCTCTGTCGGCACATCACAGCCCAGCACATCTTTCAATTCTGACAACATCCAAGGTTTCATCGCATTCTCCCCCAGTTTCCTTATCGCTCCGGAACAAGCGGCAGACAGTCACGCACGATCTCCCGTTCGTCCATATGAATATGTACACCGTTTTTCAATACCTGATAGTCCTCGTGACCCTTTCCGGCGAGAACGATCACATCGCCCGGCTGTGCCATCTGCATACTCCGCAGAATGGCATCCTTCCGGTCGATCACCACCTCATACGGCACATCGCTGCCCTCCAGTCCGGTGAGGATGTCGGCAACGATCGCCTCCGGCTCTTCATCTCTGGGATTATCCGAGGTGATGACCAGAAAGTCCGCATACTTTGCCGCAGCCTTCGCCATCTTCGGACGCTTTGTGGCATCCCGGTTGCCGCCGCAGCCGAACAGACAGATCAGTCTGCCCTTCGTGTATTCCTTTACGCTCCGCAGGATGTTTTCCACTGCATCGGGCGTGTGGGCATAGTCGCAGATCACGGTAAAGTCTCTGCCGGTGGGGATCACCTCACAGCGTCCCCGGACACCGGTGCAGGTCTCCAGCGCCGTGCGGATCTCCCGCATGGACAGCCCCACAGCATGGCAGGATGCCACAGCCGCCAGGGCGTTGGACACGTTAAACATTCCGGTCAGATGCAGGTTCACCGGATAGGACTTTCCGCCGCAGCACAGCCAGAAGCTCGTGCCGTCTGCCCGGAGCTTGATGGCGTCTGCATAGAAATCCGCCTGGCTGCTGCTGCCGTAAGAGATCCTGGGACAGGTCACTTCGCCGTACAGTCGCTTGCCGTATTCGTCATCTGTATCAATAATGGCAGTATCACACCGCTGGAACAGCAGTTTCTTTGCCTGGTAATAGTTTTCCATCGTGCCGTGATAATCCAGGTGATCCTGGGTCAGATTGGTGAACGCAGCTGCTGCGAAATGGGTCTCGCCGATGCGCTGCTGCACCAGACCGAACGAGGACACCTCCATGACCACATCGTCACATCCTGCCTCTGCCATTCTGGCATACAGCGCCATCAGATCATAGACGAACGGGGTGGTATTGTCCGTGTGGATAATCTCGTCTCCGATCTCGTTCTGGATCGTGCCGATCAGTCCCACCTTGTGTCCGTTTTCCGTCAGAATGTGCTTGATGAGATTGGTGATGGTGGTCTTGCCGTTGGTTCCGGTGACGCCGATGAAACGCATCTTCCGCTCCGGATGACCGAACCATGCGGCGCAGAGCTTTCCGTAGAGCGCACGGGTGTCCTCTGTCAGGATCTGCCGGTCGCCCAGCCCCAGGTCGTGGTCAGCCAGCACCGCTGCCGCACCACGTTCCAGCACGTCTTTCGCCGCCGTGTGTCCGTCAAAGCGTTCTCCACGGATGCAGGCGAACAGCATTCCCGGCTGTACCTTTCTGGAATCGTCTGTCAGTCCGGTGATCTCCATATCCGGCAGACTGGTTTTCGCATTGTTTTCCAAAAGCGCATATAACTGCATTTCTCTCATCCTTCTGTGTGTGAAGGTATGAACTCCGGACAGTGCCGCCTAAAACCTGTGCGGCGCTGTCTTTAATCGGTCGCCTCTCCGGCGGACAGGGTCAGTGTGATGGAAGAGCCACGCTGTAGCTGTGTGCCTTCCCTGACAGACTGGCTCTTGACCAGTGCGCCCTCACTGCTTGCGGACGCACCCATCAGCGCATAGTTCAGCCCGTAATAGGACAGGGTCTCGTTTGCCTGGGATGCGGTCATGCCGATCAGATTCGGCACGGTGACCAGGTCACGTGTGGTGGTCTGCTCTGTATACAGCAGCACCTTTCCGCCCTTGGCAACGCTTGTGCCGGTGGTAGGCGACTGGGAAACTACTGTCGAGCCGCTGCCCACAACTTCATAGGTCAATCCCATCTGTTCCAGCGTTGCCTGCGCATTTTCGATCGTGGCATCCTGGAGCAGCGGAACAGCAACATTCATTTCCTTTGCCTCTTCGTCGGTATATTCCGGATAGAATCCCATATACGGCAGTATCTCCTCCATGATCTCCTGCGCATAAGGCGTTACGACCTTCGAGCCGTAGTAGCCGATCTCCGGATTCGGATAGTCCGCCTGGATCAGCATAATGAGTTCCGGATCATCTGCCGGCGCAAAGCAGCAGTACGATGCCACATAGTCATCTTCGATGTCCCGGGTGGCACGGATTTCTGCCGTACCGGACTTACCGCCGATGCGGTAGCCCTGGATATAGGCGTTATGCGACGGGTTGCCGGAAACTACTGCCTCCAGCTGTTCCCGTACCGTTTTCGAAGTTTCTTCCGAGATGATCTGCCGCTTTTCAGTAGTGGTATTTTGCAGGACTGTGTTGCCGCTGCTGTCTACGATATGGTCTACCACATAGGGCTGTACCACATAGCCGCCGTTGATGGCTGCCGCATAAGCGGTAATCAGTTCCAGTGCAGTGGTTTCATTGGTCTGTCCGAATGCGCCGGATGCCAGATCGACCTGTGTCATCTTGTCTTCCGGTACGCATACGCTGGCAACTTCACCCGACAGGTCGATGCCGGTCTTTTCTGTCAGCCCAAAGCCCTGGAGATAATAGCTGAACTTCTGCACGCCCAGCCGCAGACCGATCTCCATAAACGCCGGGTTGCAGGAATTGGTCAGCGCCTGGGTAAAGGTCTGTGCGCCGTGACCGGAACGCAGCGAGCAGCCGATGTCCAGATCCTGTACCTTCAAAGAGCCGCTGCAATAAAAGCTGTCGTTGTTCAGATCGATCAGATTTTCCTCAAATGCCGACGCAGATGTGAAGATCTTAATAGTAGAACCCGGCGGTTGATCTCACTGATTGCCTTGTTCCGCCACTGCTTTTCTCTTGCCTCCAGGTATGCGTCCTGGTATTCGCTCTCCGGCAGCTCTTTCAGCTGCGCCGCAACCACCGGTCGTAGATCTCCGACGGATTATTCAGGTCGAAGGAAGGGCAGGTCGCCATAGCGTAGATAGCGCCGGTTTTCGGGTTCATGATAATGCCGGTGGCACGGTCATTGACCTCGAACTTTCCACCATCTCGGACATACTCTTTTCCAGATAGTACTGCATGGTGGAATCCAGCGTCAGATACAGGGATGCGCCGTCCTTCGCCTCATAGGTGGTGGAATACCGATAGGGCATCTCCTCGCCGTTTGCCGCCTGTGCGGAAATGATTCTGCCGTCTACGCCGGACAGGTATTCGTCATACTGATATTCCAGACCGTACTGTCCGTCGCCGTCACCGTTGGTAAAACCGATGACTGCCGCCGCCAGTTCATTCTGGGGATAATACCGCCGTGTGGTCGCCTCTGTTCCCACAAAGGTGAGCTTCAGCTTATCAAAATATGTGGTAATCTCGTCTGCCGTGTTCTTTTCCACCTGGGTTTGCAGGACGCAGTATCTGCCGTCCTTGGCAAGCGCCTCCTGCACCTTGGATGCGTCGATCTCCAGCTTTTCCGAGAGGAAAGAGACGATGGACTGTTCCAGCTGGGTCACGTCCACCAGGTTTGCCGCCTGTTCCCCCTTTTCCTCTGCCGCAGATTTTTTCTTGTCGTTGGACTTTTCGATCTCCTTGATCTCATCCCGATACAATTTCGGGTCAACATATATATTATATACCGTTGCGCTCCACGCCAGCGCCGTTCCGTTGGCATCATAGATGGCGCCACGGTTTGCGTCCAGGGTCATGGTCCCGAAGTGATAGTTGTTCGCCAGCGTCTCATACTTGGAATTGTCCACGATGGAGACCTTGAACAGCTTTCCGGCAACTGCTGCGCCCATTACCACCAGGACAGTCATGCTGACCGCTGCACGGCGGCGCATCACTGCGGACGCAGAACGTGGTGTCTTTTCCGACTTTGTTTTCTTTTCCTTGGATTCATTTATCATGCGCACGTTCGGCACACCTCCGTTTTTTCTGCAATTTTCCTCTGTTCCCGGTGTATTCTACAGAGCGCAATGCCTGCGTCCATGCCTATATAATAGAATCAGGCAGGGAATCGTTGCCATTACCCCGCCTGTTTCAACCGTCATCCGGGCATATTTCCACAGCGACGGGAATTTCCCATTTTGCAGCAACAGATTCCCTTGCTGCAAAACGTATGCAGGAATGGGGACACCGCCTTGCAACGGTCACCTGTCCGGCAGCCATATGATTGTCAGCCCGACTGTGTGCATTCCTACTCGGTAACTTTATGTGAACTAACAGCATTGCCCCTTCCCTCGTCTGTTCCGGGACATACCGATAGCCAGCATGAGTGACAGGACACCGTTATGCCTGGGCTGCGCCTCATCTCATTGTATGGGCATCAGCCTCGGAGATATGCCACAATATCCTCAAACTTGTGCTTGAGCCGGACAAAAATGTTCTGCTCTTCTCCGTCGATCTCCACGGTATCCTCTGTCTGAATGTCGATATATTGGATCTGGGACTGATCCAGTTTCTGGAGTCCCAGGTGTTGTTCCGCATAATCCTTGATATTGCTGATGGACGCCTTGCCCTCCAGCTCGGTCTGCATCCGCACATTTTCGCTCCGCAGGGTGTTCAGCTCTGCGTTCGCCTCTGAAATGGACGAATAGACCTCGGTCAGCTGCACATAGCTGTTGATAATGACGCTGAACATCAGCAGTGCCAGAATGCCGGCAATGAACACTTTCAGCGCAGCGCCACGCTTTCCGGAGCTGACCCGGAACACGAAAAAGCCCGAAGACGGTGCCTTTTCTTCCTGTGCCGCCGGTTCTTCCGGAACGGTTGATTTTTTCTGATCCGCCATGAATGTCAGCGACTCCTTTCCAGAACCCGCAGTTTCGCACTGCGGCTGCGGCTGTTCTGTGCCAGTTCTTCTGCACTGGGTGCGATGGGCTTTCGGGAAACCAGCTTTGCCTCCGGCGTTCTGCCGCAGACGCACTGGGGAAAGTCCGGCGGACAAATACAGCCCTGGCACCACTGGGCAAACTGCCGCTTGACCATACGGTCTTCCAGCGAATGGAAGGTAATGACTGCCAGTCTGCCGCCGGGTTTCAGCACAGAAAATGCCGCTTTCAGCCCGTTTTCCAGATGTTCAAACTCCCCGTTCACCGCAATGCGGATCGCCTGGAAGGATTTTTTGCAGGGATTTTTCATCCGGCGCACCTTTTGCGGTACGCTGCTTTTGATGATTTCCGCCAGTTCCAGCGTGGTGTGGATCGGCTTTTCCTCTCTTGCCCGCACAATATTCCGGGCGATGCTCCGGGCGAAGGACTCTTCCCCATAGGTATACAAGATCCGGGAAAGCTCCTGTTCCGAAACCGTATTCACCAGTTCTTCCGCCGTCATGCCGGTCTGGCTCATACGCATATCCAAGGGTGCATCGTGGTGATAGGAAAATCCACGGGAATCCTCGTCCAGCTGGTGGGACGAAACGCCCAGATCCAGCAGCACGCCGTCCACCGGGACAACGCCCATCTCCGTCAGCACCGTCTGCATTTCATCATAATTGTGGTGTACCACCGTTGCCGGATAAGGTGCGAGCCGCTCCGTTGCCACGGCAACTGCGTCGGGATCCCGGTCAAAGCCAATGAGCCTGCCGCCGTCCGTCAGACGTTTTGCAATTTCCGTGGAGTGTCCGGCGCCGCCGACGGTGCCGTCCACATAAATGCCGTCCGGGCGAATTGCCAGCCATCCAGCACCTCGTGCAGCAGCACGGGAATGTGTACAAATTCCATACCTAAAATCCGATTTCCTCTAAGGTTTCCAGCATTTTCTGGGTATCGAAAGCGGCGTTCAGCGCCTCCCAACGAGATTTTTCCCAGATTTCCGCTTTATTGTTTGCGCCGATCACGACAACATCTTTTTCCAGACCGGCAAAACTGCGCAGATCCTGCGGGATCAGCACACGCCCCTGCTTGTCCGGCGTCAGAACGCCTGCCCCGGAAAAGAGCCAGCGCCGGATCTGTCCGCCTTTGGACTCCGGGATCGCTGCAACCTTTGCCGCAAGGCGCTCCCACTCCGTCTCGGAATAGACCGTCAGACAGGGCTGATCCAGTCCTTTTGTCACATAAAATGTTGTCCCTAACACTTCCCGCAGTTTGGTTGGGAAATTCATACGCCCTTTGGCATCTATATTATGGTAATATGTTCCCATCAAGGAAGTCATATTCGATGCCGCCTTTCTGCAAAAAGCTGCGGTTCCGGCATGGAAAGATTCCCCACGCTTAGGGAATTCTCCCCACTTTTCACCGCTATGTTATTATTATACCGTATCTACGGTGAAATTGCAAGAATGCAGCGAAAGAAAACGGGAAAAATATGCCCGAAAAAACGTATTTTTTTTAGACACCTTGCACAAAATCCAGGCAACAAAAAAAGGACGAGCCGAAGCTCGTCCCCTTTTGAAAAACGCATCAGATGCGATTTACTTATTCGTTAATTGCTGTAACGACACCAGAACCTACGGTTCTACCACCCTCACGGATAGCGAAACGCAGACCTTCTTCAATAGCGATCGGCTGAATCAGCTCAACGTCCATTTCAACGTTATCGCCAGGTGTGCACATTTCAACGTCTGCCGGCAGAGTGATGATACCGGTTACGTCAGTTGTTCTGAAATAGAACTGCGGTCTGTAGTTGTTGAAGAACGGTGTGTGACGACCGCCTTCTTCCTTCTTCAGAACGTAAACCTGACCCTTAAACTTGGTGTGCGGGTGAATGGAACCCGGCTTGCACAGTACCTGACCACGCTCAACCTGGTCACGAGTGATACCACGCAGCAGTGCGCCAACGTTGTCGCCAGCCTCTGCGAAGTCCAGAGACTTACGGAACATTTCCAGACCAGTTACAACGGTGTTCAGCTTTTCTTCAGACAGACCAACGATTTCAACCGGCTCGTTAACGTTCAGCTTTCCACGCTCTACACGACCGGTAACAACGGTACCACGGCCAGAGATGGTCATAGTATCCTCGATCGGCATCAGGAACGGCTTTGCATCGTCACGTTCCGGAGTCGGGATATACTCGTCAACAGCATCCATCAGTTCGATGATCGGCTTGTAAGCCGGATCGCTCAGATCGTCCGGAGCTTCCAGAGCAGCCAGAGCAGAACCAACGATGATCGGAGTGTCATCGCCCGGGAAGTCATACTCGTTCAGAGTTTCACGAACGTCCATCTCAACCAGTTCCAGCAGTTCCGGATCGTCAACCTGGTCAGCCTTGTTCAGGAATACAACGATTGCCGGTACGCCTACCTGACGAGCCAGCAGGATGTGCTCCTTGGTCTGAGCCATCGGACCGTCAGATGCAGCAACTACCAGGATAGCGCCGTCCATCTGAGCTGCACCGGTGATCATGTTCTTTACATAGTCAGCGTGTCCCGGGCAGTCAACGTGAGCATAGTGACGCTTGTCAGTCTCATACTCAACGTGAGCGGTGTTGATTGTGATACCACGTTCTCTTTCTTCCGGAGCCTTATCGATCATATCGTAAGCTTCGTACTGTGCCTGACCTTCAGTGCCAGAGTCTTAGTGATAGCAGCAGTCAGAGTGGTCTTACCATGGTCAACGTGACCGATGGTACCAATGTTTACATGGGGTTTGGTTCTTTCAAATTTAGCCTTTGCCATTGGAATAATCCTCCTCAATATAAAATTCAAGTAGTAATGCACTTAACGAGAAGTGTTACCTACATTGTACCAGATTTCAGATCAAATTGCAAGTGTTTGAAAAAAACAGTGATTTTTTCAAAAAAGATTACTTCTTGCGATCTGTCATGATCTTTTCAGCGATGTTCTTCGGAACTTCCTGATAGCTGTGCGGTTCCATTGCATACTGACCACGGCCCTGTGTGTTGGAACGCAGGTCGCTGGTGTAGCCGAACATTTCGGACAGCGGAACCAGAGCGTCTACCTGAACAGTACCGGTACGAGTTTCCTGACCCTGGATCTGACCACGGCGGGAACTCAGGTCACCGATAACAGTACCGGTGTATTCGTCCGGAACGGTAACGGAAACCTTCATGATCGGTTCCATCAGAATCGGCTGTGCCTGCTTCATTGCTTCCTTGAAAGCGATAGAGCCGGCGATCTTAAATGCCATTTCAGAGGAGTCGACTTCGTGATAGGATCCATCGTACAGTTCAACCTTGACATCGACTACTTCGTAGCCTGCCAGGATACCTGCCTGCATTGCGCCACGGATACCAGCATCGACTGCGGGATGTATTCCTTCGGGATCGCACCGCCGACAACCTTGTTGGTGAACTCATAGCCCTTGCCGGATTCGTTCGGGGATACACGGATCTTAACGTGACCGTACTGACCGGAACCACCGGACTGCTTCTTGTACTTGTAGTCCACATCAGCGTTGCCCTTGATGGTTTCCTTATAGGATACCTGCGGAGCGCCGACGTTTGCTTCAACCTTGAACTCACGCAGCAGACGGTCTACGATGATATCCAGGTGCAGCTCGCCCATGCCGGCGATGATGGTCTGACCGGTTTCCTCGTCTGTCCAGGTACGGAAGGTCGGGTCTTCTTCTGCCAGCTTTGCCAGCGCAATACCCATCTTGTCCTGACCAGCCTTGGTCTTCGGCTCGATTGCCAGCTGGATAACCGGTTCCGGGAATTCCATGGATTCCAGGATTACCGGAGCCTTTTCGTCGCACAGTGTGTCACCGGTGGTGGTGTTCTTCAGACCAACAACGGCTGCGATATCGCCTGCGTATACAGTTTCGATATCCTTTCTGTGGTTGGAGTGCATCTGTACGATACGTCCCATACGCTCCTTGTTGTCCTTGGTAGCGTTCAGAACGGTTGCGCCTGCGTTTACAGTACCGGAATATACACGGAAGAAGCACAGCTTACCAACAAACGGGTCAGTTGCGATCTTGAATGCCAGTGCTGCGAACGGCTCGCTGTCGGAAGAGTGGCGAAGAACTTCTTCGCCGGTTTCCGGATCAGTACCCTTGATAGACGGTACATCCAGCGGAGACGGCATATAATCTACGATAGCGTCCAGCAGTTTCTGTACGCCCTTGTTACGATAGGAAGTACCGCAGGTAACCGGAACCATCTTGTTTGCGATGGTGGACTTACGGATGCAAGCCTTGATCTCGTCGATGGTGATTTCTTCATCGTTAAAGAACTTCTCCATCAGAGCGTCGTCCTGCTCAGCAACGTGTTCCATCAGTTCCTGGTGATATTCCTCAGCCTTTTCCTTCAGGTCATCCGGAATTTCTTCCACACGGATGTCCTTGCCCAGGTCATCATAGTAAACATAAGCCTTCATCTCAACCAGGTCGATGATGCCCTTGAATTCGTCCTCAGAGCCGATCGGCAGCTGAATCGGAACAGCGTTACACTTCAGACGCTCGTGCATCATGTTGACTACGTTGTAGAAGTCAGCGCCCATGATGTCCATTTTATTGACATAAACCATACGAGGAACCTGATACTTGTCAGCCTGTCTCCATACAGTTTCTGTCTGCGGTTCTACACCGCCCTTTGCGCACAGTACAGTAACAGAACCGTCCAGTACACGCAGAGAACGCTCAACTTCTACTGTGAAGTCAACGTGTCCCGGGGTGTCGATGATGTTGATTCTGTGACCTGCCCAGTGTGCAGTAGTTGCAGCAGATGTGATTGTGATACCACGTTCCTGCTCCTGCTCCATCCAGTCCATAGTAGCGGCACCCTCGTGGGTCTCGCCGATCTTGTGGTTGATACCGGTGTAGAACAGAATACGCTCGGTAGTGGTTGTCTTACCGGCATCGATGTGCGCCATGATACCGATATTTCTGGTTTTTCCAGGGAACAATCTCTAGCCATAGATGATCCTCCTTATACAGCAGCGCAGTGCGCTTACCAGCGGTAGTGTGCAAACGCCTTGTTTGCCTCTGCCATCTTGTGTGTATCGTCACGCTTCTTGCAGGCACCGCCGGTGTTGTTCAGTGCATCGAGAATCTCTCCTGCCAGACGCTCCTTCATTGTCTTTTCGTTCCGCAGTCTGGAATACTTGGTGATCCAGCGCAGACCCAGAGTCTGACGGCGTTCCGGACGAACTTCCATCGGAACCTGGTATGTGGCACCGCCCATACGGCGAGCCTTTACTTCCAGAACAGGCATTACATTGTCCATAGCCTCCTGGAACATTTCCAGTGCATCCTTGCCGGTCTTTTCAGCAACGATGTCGAATGCACCGTAAACAATCTTCTGGGCAACGCCTTCTTGCCGTCTACCATCACATTGTTGATGAGACGGGTTACGAGCTTGGAGTTGTAAATCGGATCCTCCAGCACGTCACGTTTTGCGATTTTACCTCTTCTTGGCATTTTCGCTTCCCTCCTTCACAATAATTCATGAATTCACAGGTACTCAATCGGGCGGCATCCGTTCAGCGGATGTTCCGCGACCGTAGGGCCAATGGAGAGGAATACGCCGGCATTGCAGCAATGCAATCTATATTCAAATCTCCACAGTTCCCGTGGTGATCTCAGTTTTCCTGTTACGCCGGAGCAGTTTTCACGCCGCTCCTGATTTTTGGTCAGTGTGTAAGCCCTGAAAAGCAGTTCTTACTTCTTGCCGGCCTTCGGTCTCTTTGCACCGTACTTGGAGCGAGCCTGCATTCTGTTTGCAACGCCCTGTGCATCCAGAGTACCACGAATGATGTGATAACGCACACCAGGCAGGTCCTTTACACGGCCGCCACGAATCAGAACAACGCTGTGTTCCTGCAGGTTGTGGCCGATACCCGGAATGTAAGATGTTACCTCATAACCGTTTGTCAGCTTAACTCTGGCAATCTTTCTCATAGCGGAGTTCGGCTTCTTCGGTGTAGCAGTACGAACTGCTGTGCAGACGCCTCTCTTCTGCGGAGAACTCTGATCTGTGGTAATCTTCTTCTTGGCATTATAGCCTTCTGCAGTGCCGGAGCGGTAGACTTGTACTGCTGTACCTTTCTTCCCTTCCGAACCAACTGATTAAAAGTAGGCATAATTTTCCTCCTTTGCAAAAAAATAGATAGATTGCAGCAGGCAAACCTGCCGCATCTTTTTTATTTTATCACAGCCTGTCTCTACTGTCAACACTTTTACAGAAATTTTACATTTTTATCGTTCCGGAGCGCTTTCTGCTGTCTGCTTCCCTTTATTTAATGGTATACTGACTGTCTGTTTCCGCCGGCGCAGCACCAGCAGATACAGTACCGCCAGATATACCAGACAGCCGCCTGCCGCTGCCGCCGCCGCAGAGGGCAGCATTCCCAGCGCAGCCGTCCGTTCCCGGCAGAACCACGCCGCCGCTGTGCAGCACCCTGCCGCAAGCACAATGGGCAGCAGAGTCCGCAGCAGATGCAGCGGCTTTTCCAGACAGCGCCGCAGCTGCCACAGGATCAGCCCCAGCAGTACCAGATAGCACAATGATGTGGCGATACCTGCGCCGGTGATGCAGAACGCCGGACGTGGAATCAGCACCAGGTTGCCCAGAAGTTTCACGCCGACCCCTGCCAGCATACACACCACCGGAACGGCGGCTTTCCCTACGCCCTGCAAAATGCTGCAAAGCGGAAAGGTGAGACAGAGGCAGACCATGCCGGGGAGCAGCGTGCGGAGCGCCTCTGCGGCGATGGCAGCCTCTTCGGGTCTGCCGGCGTAGAGAATGTGCATCACCGGTTCTGCCAGCGCCCACAAGCCGCCTGCCGCCGGGAGCGCCATTGCCGCCGCTGCACCGGTTACCGAACGAATATGCGCCGCAACCCCTTCCCGATCCTGTTTTGCCCAGAGCGCCGCCGCACAGGGCAGTGCGCTCTTCCCCAGCATATTGGTCACAGACGGCACCAGGTTGAACACCGTGATCGCCATGCCGGTAAACGAACCGTAGACAAACGCCGGAAAATCCGGTGCAGATGCAGCTGTCCCGAACCGCCGGAGCAGTTCCCCGCTGTGCAGCATCTGCGCCCTGCCCAGACAGCGCATCATGGTCACCAGATCCAGCAGCGAGGTGAGATTCGTCACCAGAGACCCCAGCGCCACCGGAATCATCACATAGAGCAGCCGCCGGAAGATCTGCCCCATGGGTGCAGCCGGTGCATTGCCCCGTGGCAGGCGGTTCCCGGAGCGCAGTCCACGCAGCAGAAGTACAGCCAGCCACGGCGGTGGACAGCGTCACACCCAGCACTGCCCCGGCAGCCGCCAGCGCAGAAAGCGGCACGTCCGCCGGCACACGGCGGCAGACGATTTCCGGATGCGCCAGCACCCACTGGCACAGCGCCAGTCCCAGCCCCAGCTTTGCCACAGCCTCCAGCGCCTGGGAGACCGCGTAGGCGTCATGTTCTGCAATCCCTCCCAGTAGCCACGTTCCACTGCCGTCAGACAGCCGAACAGCGCTGCCGGCGCAATGGCGAGCAGCGAAAACAGGGCATAGGGCTGCGCCGCAACCAGGGCGGCGAACGGCTCTGCCAGCAGGAACATACACAGGCTGAGGAACAGCCCCAGGACGCCGCAGGCAAGGCGTGCCGTATCCCGGATACGCCGCACCTCTGCCCAGTGTTCCAGCGCCGCCGCACGGGAGACCGTCTGCGCCACCGCCGCCGACAGCCCGGTGACCGACAAGGCATACACCGGCAGCAGCAGCCCGTAGGCAGTGCTGAAATATCCCATTCCCGTACCGCCCAGCACATTGGTCAGCGGTATTTTGAAACACGCTCCCAGCAGCTTGGCGATCATGGCAGATGCCAGCAGCAGCGCAGAGCCTTTCCAGAACGATTGCTTTCGAAACATAGCTTTTCTCCTGTCCGCATAATTTTTTGCACCGGATAGAAAAATTTATGTTGCCGAAAACGAAAATATGTGTTATAATAGAGTGGTAATGCCGCCCGAGGCGGTATGGAGAGCCTGCACAAAGGCTCTAAAGACAGCACCGCACAAACTTTGTGCAGTGCTGCCTGAAAATCCTGTGCAGCTGACGGATACTGTATCCGGTCAAAACGCTGTCTGAAAGGAAGAATGTACCCATGCAATACAAATTTGCAGAAAATGTTGACGCATTGCAGCCCTCTGCGATCCGTGAAATTTTGAAATTCACCAGTATGCCCGGTGTGATCTCTTTTGCCGCCGGCAGCCCTGCGCCGGAGGCGTTTCCGGTAGACACCATCCGGGAGATCTCGGCAGAACTACTCCAGAAGGATCCGCTCCTGGCGCTGCAGTACAACATCACAGAAGGATATCCGAAACTCCGTGACCTGCTGAAACAGCGGATGGCAAAGCAGAACTGTTTCGACGAGACGGCAGACGATCTCATCACCACCTCCGGCGCACAGCAGGCAAACGAGCTTTCCTGCAAGGTGCTGCTGAACCGTGGCGACACCCTGTTCTGCGAGGCACCCAGCTTTATCGGCTCGCTGAATGCGTTCCGCTCCTACGGCGTAGCCCTGGTGGGCGTTCCCATGGAAGAGGACGGCATGGACTTAGCCGCTCTGGAAGAGGCAGTCAAGGCAAGCAAAAGCCCCAAGCTGGTCTATGTGATTCCCAACTTCCAGAACCCCACCGGCAGAGTGATGTCTCTGGAAAAGCGCAAGGTCTGTACGACCTGGCGTGCAAGTATGACTTCATCATTCTGGAGGACAACCCCTACGGCGATCTCCGGTTCGCCGGCACAGACGTTCCGTCCATCAAGAGCCTGGACACCGAACACCGTGTCATCTACACCGGCAGCTTTTCCAAGATCCTGGCGCCGGGTCTCCGTGTGGGCTATGTGAGCGCACCGAAGGAGATCATCTCCAAGATCACAGTCTGCAAGCAGGTCTCTGACGTCCACACCAACATCTGGGCGCAGGCTGTCTGCGCAGCATTTCTGGAGCGCACCGACATGGACACCTATCTGGACGGTCTCCGTGCGGTATACCGCCGGAAGTGCAATCTGATGGCAGACGGCATCCGCCGCCACTTCTCCGGCAAGGTCAAGTGGGAAATGCCCCAGGGCGGTCTGTTCCTGTGGTGTACTCTGCCGGATGACTGCGATATGCCGGCATTCTGCACCAAGGCAGTCAAGGACTACTCCATCGCCGTCGTTCCGGGAAATGCGTTCCTGGTAGACGAAACCGCTCCCACCTCTTCTTTCCGTCTCAACTATTCCACACCGTCCGACGAACTGATCGTCAAGGGAATCGAGATCCTGGGCAAGATGACAAAAGAGATCCTGGGCGCATAAGCAAACGAAAGGAATTTATATAAAATGGCACAGAAAAAAGAACACGTACAGACACATTATCTGGTAACTGAAAACTATCTGCTGACAAGAGGCGCTGCGCTGCACTTTCCGGCAAAGCAGTTCTCCGGCATGATCTCCGACGAACACAGCGTTTACGGCGTGGTCATTGATATGCCCATCGACCCACGCACCTGTCCACCCTGGTGGTATACATCAATGGTGCGGCAAACCTGTACTTCAACAACGGCGGTTCCTACACCGGCGCATCCCAGCGGTATCAGACCGTGGTACAGGCAGGCAGACTGCTGGTGGCAAATGCACCCCGCATCCTGGGCGAGGCAACAAAGACCACTTCTTTCGCACTGCCCACCTCCCAGCCCCATCACATCTATCTGCTGACCAAGAGCGGCATCTACGAAAAGAAGGTGCTGCCCACAGCGATCAAGGAAGAAAGCACCGATATGCAGGCGGTTTATTTCCTCTATCAGCAGGTCATGCGGGAACTGCGTTCTGCGCAGCTGAAAGACCGTGCATCGGCTCAGAAGTAAAGGCAGCGCTCTATGATTCCATATGAAAAGAAAGAACACTATACCATCGACGACCTGGCAGAGATCGTGACACTGCTCCGCAGTGAAGAGGGCTGTCCCTGGGACAAGGTGCAGACACACCAGTCCATCCGCTCAGACCTCATCGAGGAGACCTACGAGGTCATCGAGGCGATCGACCAGGACGACCCGGAAATGCTCCGGGAAGAGCTGGGTGACCTGCTGCTCCAGGTGGTATTCCACACCCGTATCGAAACGGAACAGGAACACTTCACCCTGGAGGATGTCTGCACGGATATCTGCAACAAGCTGATCGTCCGCCATCCCCACGTATTCAGCACGGTCCAGGCAGACACCACGGAAGAGGTGCTGAAAAACTGGGATGCCATCAAGGAAGAGACCAAGCACCAGACCACACGCACCCAGACCCTGGAGGCTGTGGCAAAGACCCTGCCGGCGCTGATGCGTGCGCAGAAGGTCTGCAAGCGTGCAATGAAAGACCACAACCGCTTTCTGTGCAACGAGTCTGCACTGGCAAGCGTGACCGAGTGCAAGCACACCCTGGAAGAGGCGATGCACATGGAAGACCCGGAACAGATCACCCGTGCTATGGGTGAACTGCTGTTCTGCTGTGCCGGCATGGCGCAGACCCTGGGGCTTTCCGCAGAACAGGTGCTGACCGACACCACGAACCAGTTCATCAGCTGTTTCCGTGTCATGGAAGAGACCTGCGCCGCAGAAAATCGTCCCATGGAGACGCTCTCCAACGGCGAGTGGAACGCACTCTGGAAAAAGACAAGACGCAGTCTGGAAGAGGAGGACTAAGCCATGCGGCTGGACAAATATCTGAAAGTTTCCCGGCTCATCAAGCGCCGCACCGTGGCAAACGAGGCGTGTGATGCCGGAAAGATCCTGGTAAACGATAAGACCGCAAGAGCCTCTTATGACGTGAAGCCCGGCGATCTCATCGAGATCCAGATGGGGCAGAAGTCTCTGAAGGTTCGGGTGGAACAGGTGTCGGAGGTCGTCCGCAAAGAGGACGCCGCCGGACTGTATGCCGTCGTTTCCGAGTAAGCAAAAGTCACAATACAGGAGCGGACAGCAGATGCTGTCCGCTTTTTTGGTCACCATCTTCATGAATAAAACATAAGTTTTCAGAAAATATGTTTCTGCTTTTGACTTTTTATTTTTACGCAGAAAGCGCATCTCCATCTGCGAAAACTGCAAAATGCTCATTTTATGCAAACAGCTGTTCGCTTTCCAAGGGCATATTTTTTCTTATGTATCTATAAGAAAAACAAGCTGTTTCACCATTTTTCGCACCTTTGGCGCATTTGGGCAAAGTGCCACGAAATCCACTGAGGAAATTGCATAAAATGCACGAAGTTTTCATCCGAATCTTGGTACAATAGTACATTGACAGTTTGCTACAAAAAATGATATAATTTGAATATAGAATTTGTGTGCTTGAGGGGGCATACAGTTCCATCCGACCCTGCGAAAACAGTGAGGGTGCATTCGTGAAAAAATACGGACGGCAAAGAATGCGGCTGTCCACGATGGAGGGTAAGTTTATGGAGAATTTGGGCTACCTGCTGCAGGATGACGACATCCCGCAGGCTGTGAAACGGCGCAGCGTAAAAGAAAAATCCAAATCCGTTCAGCTGGAGAATGTATCGAAAAAGTATTTGTTTGCCAAGCGTGCCATTGACGTGATCCTGTCGTTCTGTGCAGTTGCTGTGCTGAGCGTGCCGATGCTGCTGATCGCTCTGGTCGTCTTTTTGCAGGACTTCCACAATCCGATCTTCAAGCAGGTACGTGTCACAAAGGACGGACGGTTCTTCACCATGTATAAATTCCGCACCATGTGCGTAAACGCAGAGCAAAAACTGGAAGAGCTGCGCTCGCAGAACGAGGCTGACGGTCCGGTCTTTAAGATGAAGAAAGATCCCCGTGTCACACCCATCGGCGGATTCCTGCGAAAGACAAGCCTGGACGAGCTGCCCCAGTTTTTCAACGTACTGAACGGCTCCATGAGCCTGGTCGGTCCCCGTCCGCCCCTTCCGAAAGAAGTGGAAAAGTACACCCCGTACCAGATGCACCGTCTGGATGCCAAAGGCGGCATCACCTGCTACTGGCAGTGTTCCGGCAGAAGCAACATTATGTTTGACGAGTGGGTTGAGCTGGATCTGAAGTACATCCGTGACCGCTCTATCTCCACCGATGCAAAGATCCTGGCAAAGACTGCAGTTGCAGTTCTGCGCAGAGACGGCGCTGAGTAATTTTCTCGCATATGATATAGCAAATATAACAACGCCGCATGACCAAAAAGCTGTCATGCCGGGCGTTTTGGTTTTGGTTTTAATTGTTACAGGTTGCCGGTGCGGTGCATGGCAATGGCGATCGCCGCCAGAGGTGCAGTCTCACAGCGGAGAATGCGGTGTCCCAGCCAGACCGGAACAGCGCCGTTCTGCTTGAGCTGTTCTGCCTCTTCCGGGTCAAAGCCGCCTTCACTGCCCACCACCAGGGCAAGGGTGCGGCAGTCCGTCAGATTGACCTCGCTGAACCGGACTCCGCCGCCTTCATACAGCAGCAGTGTCCGGTCTGCCTGCTGCATCTCTGCACACGCCTGGGCAAAGGTGAGCATAGGTGCAACTTCGGGAATGATGCCACGCCCTGCCTGTTTTGCCGCAGACGCTGCGATCTTTTGCAGCCGTGGCAGCTTTTTCTGGAACTCCGCCGCCTTGGGACGGGAGATACAGCGCCTGGTCAGCACGGGAACGATACGCACAGCGCCCAGTTCCACGGACTTCTGGATGATCTGCTCCAGCTTGTCCGCCTTCGGCACAGCCTGGTACAGCGTCAGCGCCACGGTAGGTTCTGCGGCGCACAGCTCCGAAGAGACCACATCCAGATGGACTTCCTCCGGCGTAATGGAGCGTATCCTGCACTGATAGTCCCGTCCGTAAGCACACACCGTCAGCATCTCTCCCACACGCATCCGCAGGGAAAGCCCGATGTGCCGGGCATCCGGTCCGGTGATGCAGACATCCGATTCGTCTAGTTCTTCTAAAAAAAATCTTGGCATAACGATTTCCCTTTCTTTTGACAGGTTGGTGCAGCGGTTTGCGCTGGACACGGCACAGCAATTTCGCACAAATCAATTTTAAGAAAGTCCCCCTTGAAAAGGGGGATGTCAGCGTAAGCTGACAGGGGGATAATCCCTCCGAATACTTTTTACGAAACGTCCGCCCCGTGGCAATTCTCCCTTTTTAGGAGGAATTTTTGATGCTTGATTTGAACAGCAATTTCACATTCTCAGTTGACAACCGCCGGAAAATGTGATAGAGTATAAGGTAGCATATACATTGGAAAGGAACTGATACCTCATGACATATAGAACCCATACCCTCCGGCGAATCCTGACCTGTGCCGCTGCCGCCGCACTGCTCTGCACCAGCCTTGCCGGATGTTCCGGCGATTCTTCTTCCAGCAGCGAATCCGGCATCAACGTGGACATGGAAGACCTGGAATACGGCGCAACCATGCGTGACGACACCAGCCGTGCCGTGCCGCTGGAATATGACAAACGCTTTCTGGAGGACGGCGAACTGGATGCTCTGGCAAACTACTACGGTTCCATCCAGAACGAAGATGTAGCACTGTTTCAGTCCTGCACCGTTTCGGAATACATGGAATCCCTTTACAAAAATGCCTACGGCGACCTGCTGGACGACAGCGCCTATGTATCCCAGCAGAAGAAAAGCTATGAAGACCAGATGGGCGGCGCTTTTACGTTCTCTCAGATCATGGTAAACGGATGCCTGAAACAGGATGAGACCGGCTCTAACGCAGAATACCTCACCGGTATGCTGGACGAGCTGAACGGCGACAGCAACTACTGCGCAGAACACATGGAAAGCTGCAAGACCCTCACCGTACAGCCGGTCATCACCAACGGCACAGACACCACCTATTGTGACGAAGTCACCGTATTCATCATCGAACTGGACAACAAATATTACGTTTGTGCGTGAGAAACCGCACCGCAAAAGCATCCGTCCGGCGCAGTCTGTTAGGATTCAGACTGCGCTTTTTTGTCTCTGGTGTTTCCTCTGTCTCCGTCTCCGGCACTTCTTCCGGTTCGGGCGCATCCGGCTTGCGGTAGATCGCAGTGATGCCCTCTGTCTGTTGATTTTGTGCTTCGGCAAGTTTTTCTGCCGCCTCTTTTTCATGGCACTCCCGCATCTTGTCCGAAAGCTGATCCATCGCCCGGCGATAGCGCCAGAACAGCAGGATCATGGCGATCAGATACACGACGGTCACGATTCCGAGAATCCAGGCAAGCTTGTGGTCACCCATACTTTTGTCCTTTCTTTGAAAAAATCCGCCGCCCATAACGGACAGCGGATTTTTCATAAAACCGGTTGCTTTCTGGTTGGGATAGCTGGATTCGAACCAGCGGAATGACGGAGTCAAAGTCCGTTGCCTTACCCCTTGGCTATACCCCAATCTCTTTTGTGCATATGCCCACCGACCAGGAGCATATGTTTTAGTATACCATACCTTTCCGAAAAAGTCAAGCGTTTTTTCAATTCGGACATCCGGCAGGCTTTGTCCCATGCGAACCTTCCAAAAACAGCTGGTTTCAGCGGCTGTTTTTTTCGCAATTCTTCTGAATTCTCTTGCAAATTAAATCTTTTTATGCTATAATTGTGTTGTTCCTGTTGCGATTCAGCGACAGAAACCACATATACTCGAAACAAAACGCCGGGACAGCATTTCGTCCCGCAGAGAATACAACTGGAGGTTTATATTATGGGTTTGATTCGTGCAGCAGCAGGTGCAGTAAGCGGCACTCTGGCAGATTCCTGGCTGGAATATATCACAGCCGGCGACATGGGCGCAAACACCGTTCTGACAAGAGGGGTACAGATCAAGCGCGGCAAACACGGCAGCAACACCAAGGGAACGCCGGACATCATTTCCAACGGCTCCCGCATTGAGGTAGGTCCGAACCAGATGATGATCCTGGTGGACAGCGGCCGCATCGTGGACTACACTGCCGAAGAGGGCTGCTATGAGGTGTTCCTCTCCTCTTCTCCGTCAATGTTCAACGGCGAACTGAAAGATTCCGTCCGGGAATCCTTCGAGCGCTTTAAGTTCGGCGGTCAGCCGGGCAAGTCCCAGCAGGTCTACTTCATCAACTTACAGGAGATCCGTGGCATCAAGTTCGGCACACGCAACGCCCTGCAATACTTCGACAACTTCTATAACGCAGAGCTGTTCGTACGCTGCCACGGCAGCTATTCCGTGAAGATCACCGATCCGCTGAAATTCTTCATGGAAGTCGTACCACGCAACGCATCCAATCTCACATTCGATGCCCTGGGCGACCAGTTCAACATGGAATTCCTCACCGCACTCCAGTCTGCCATCGGTCAGATGTCCGTGGACGGTGTCCGCATCTCTGCCCTGCCTTCCAAGAGCATGGAACTGTCCAAGTATATGGCAACCGTTCTGGACGAGGACTGGACACAGGCACGTGGCATGGATATCTGCGCCGTGGGCATCGCCAGCATCAGCTACGACGACGAGAGCAAGGCGCTCATCAATATGCGCAACCAGGGCGCTATGATGGGCGACCCCAGTGTCCGTGAGGGCTTTGTGCAGTCGGCTGTGGCAAAGGGTTTGCAGTCTGCCGGCTCGAACCGTGCCGGCGCAGGGCAAGCGTACATGGCAATGGGCATGGGAATGCAGGGCGCAGGCAACTTTATGGCAAGCGCATCTGCCACCAACGCACAGCAGATGCAGCAGCAGGCAGCGGCACAGGCTGCTCCGGCAAACGGCTGGACCTGTACCTGCGGCACAGTCAACAGCGGCAACTTCTGCACCAACTGCGGCGGCAAAAAGCCTGCGCCTGCCGGCACCTGGAAGTGCAGCTGCGGCGCAGAGAACACCGGCAATTTCTGCACCAACTGCGGCAGCAAGAAACCGGAGCCGTCCGGCGCATGGAAGTGCAGCTGCGGCACAGAGAATACCGGTAACTTCTGCACCAACTGCGGCAGCAAGCGTGGATAAGTGCCGACAAAGGAGAAAACATGAATACCGTACAATATAAATGCCCCAACTGCGGCGCAGAGCTGACTTTCGACCCGGAGCATCAGAATTTCAACTGCGAATACTGCGACACCAGCTACACCGAGGCAGAAATGCAGCAGCTGTACCAGAACATGGAACAGCAGGCGAACCAGAATGCGGATGCCGCTGCGGAAACGCTGGAAAGCGAAAACGACGACAAGGCGTTTGAAAACGAGACACGTCTCTACACCTGTCAGAACTGCGGCGCACAGATCATTGCAGAGGCAGAGACTTCCGCCACATTCTGCTACTACTGCCATGCCCCGGTGGTTCTCGCCGGACGGCTCACAGGCGAATACAAGCCGGCATATGTGCTGCCCTTTGCAGTCACACGGGATGCGGCTGTGAAAAAGTTCCACGACTGGTGCAAAAAGCGCTGGTTTCTGCCAGAAGTTTCACTTCGGAAAAGCAGCTGGAAAAGATGACCGGCGTCTATGTACCGTTCTGGCTCACCAACTGCGACGCCAAAGCCGATGTAACAGCGCTCGCCAAAAAGGAGCGCAGCTGGCGGCAGGGTGACTATCGTGTCACAGAGACCAAGGAATATGCCGTCAAGCGTCTGGCGAAAGTCCCCTACCGTGGCGTACCGGCAGACGGCTCTCAGAAGATCGAGGATGCGCTGATGGATGCCATCGAGCCGTTTTCCTACGATAAGATGAAACCATTTTCCATGAAGTACCTCAGCGGCTTTATGGCGCAGAAATACGACGTGCCGTATGACCAGATCCTGCCACGAATCCACAAGCGCATCGACACCCACGCCGTAAAGGTAGTGGAACGCTCCATCACCGGTTACAGCTCGCACGTAGTGACTTCGCACAACGTCCAGATGGAAAACATCCGCCACGACTACGTCCTGCTGCCAGTCTGGTTCATGCACTACCAGTACCACGGAAAGGACTACGACTTCGCCATGAACGGTCAGACCGGCACACAGGCAGGCACACCGCCGCTCAGTTGGCCCAAGGCGCTGATCTGCAGCGGCGTGATAGCGGCTGCTGTGATAGGACTTGCAATACTGTTAGGAGGGTATTTGTTCCGATGAAATTATTTTGGAAATGGACAGCGGCGGCTCTGGCTGCCGGCATCTGTGCCTGCAATTTTGCGTTTCCCTCCGTCTCGGCGAAAACCGAGGATTCCAGCAGCAATGTCTATCTCTGTGACGAGGGAGATTTTCTGTCGGACAGCGAATTCCAGACAGCAATGGAGGAACTCCAGAACGCAGCAGATGAAAGCGGCATGAACGTCGCCTTGTGGATCGGCAATACCGAGATCGGAGACGGCTCTGACGAAGATACCGTTGCATTCTGCGACGATACCTACGAAGAACTCTACGGCATCGACACCGACGGCGTATTCCTCTATCTGGATATGTCCGGAGCATATTCCCTATACGACTATCTCTCCACCAGCGGCAAGGGACAGTTCTACTACAGCAACGGCGAAGATTATGACCGTGTCAGCACTATGATTCAGGACGTAGAGGAATATCTGGAGCGTGGAAACGAGGATCTGCCGTCTGCGATCCACAGCTTTTGTCACGATCTGGAATACTACGCCGATCGGGGCGCTCCCTCTGACAAATACTACACCTACAACAAGAGTACCGGAAAGTACCTCATTTTGCAGGACGACCAGGTAAAGCAGGTGGATAAACTGCCGTCAGAATATACCGCCGTATTCAGCTGGGGAACGATCATCGTCCTCGCCGTTGCAGTGGGACTGATCGCATTTCTCATTGCCCTGCTGAGCATCCGGAAACGGTATCAGTTCAAGACTGCCGGCAGTTTACAGCGATGTCTGGTCACCAACGATGTGCAGTATCTTGAACGCTCCGACCAGTTTATGCGCACCTACACTACTCGCACCCGAATCTCCTCGGAGAGCAGCGGCGGCGGCGGTGGAGGCGGCGGCAGCAGTCACAGCAGTTCTTCCGGCGGCAGCCACGGCGGAGGAGGCGGACACCGATGAACGAACTGACATTCCGTCCCATTACTGCGGCAGACGAAACGGACTTCTACACCATGCAGAGGAATTTTACCATTCCGACGCCGTCCTGCACCCCATCCCGGCAGAATATCACCGCCGTGCCTTTGCGGAAATGATGCGTTCCGGTCAGTATCTGTCCGGCTATATCTTCACCGACGGTGACAACACCGCAGGCTTTGCGGTCACCAACCGCATGATGCAGCACGAGGCAGGCGGCGTGATGGTCTGGGTCGAGGATTTGTACATCCGCCCGGCATACCGGGGACAGGGTCTGGGCAGCCGTTTTCTGGCATGGCTGGAGGAACAGCTCCGGGGCGATGCTGTGATGCTGCGCCTGGAGACCGAACCGGAAAATGAGCGTGCGCAGGAACTCTACTACCGCCTGGGCTACGAAAATCTGAACTATCTGCAAATGATAAAGCGGCTGGATGAGGAAAACGCATGACTCTGCGCAAAAAGCATCTGAAAATCGGTGCGCTGATCCTGCTGGGCATCTGCGTGCTGGGCGGTATCGCTCTGGGCGTTTATTTTCTCTTTTCCACAAGGAAAAGCCCGAACCAGAGCCGCCGTATACCACGCTGATCGCATCCACGCTCCGAGCCGACACACTCACGGACATCACCGTCACGGACAACGGCAGCGGCGACTGCTACACCTTTACGGACAACGCCGCCTGCACTGCCCTGCTGGAGGGCTTGCAGGAGATTCACCTCTATCGGGAAAACAGCAATCAGAATCCGGACGGCACGGCATCTTATACCGTGACCCTGGACTTCTCCGGGGACGCTGTGCGCTTTTCGCTCAAGGACGGCTGCTGCCGCAATGCCAACGGCACAGTCTATGACTGCGGCGAGACAGCACGACCGTTTCTGACAGCACTGACGCAGCAGCTCCGGGAACAGACGTATTCGGATGCAGAGAACATCTACCAATAAGAAAAGCCGCCTGGCGGCTGTACCCTTCCAGAGCAAAGGGACAGCCGCAGGCGGCTTTCTCTATTTTCGCATTATTTTAACGCTTGATTTAGTTTGCGATTTTCGGCGCTGCCGAACGGCAGAAAATGTGCTGATATGCTTTCAGCGCCACCGGTAGCAAAATGAACAGCAGCGGCAGGTCGATTGCCAGCTCGATCACGTTTTTCGCCACTCTCGCAACGATTGCAACACCATAAGCCTCCTGGGGAATGAAGCCGTAGTGCAGGTTCAGCTTGGTCTGGATCAACAGGTTAATGACGATCACATCCGTCAGCCGAGCCAGGATCGCACGCAGGTACAGGGTGATGTCCGTGGACTTTTCCGTCTTGTTGTTGACGAACTGGATGCTGTGACCCTTGACCTTGTGATACAGGAACAAGCCGTATACAAGACCCTGCAAGCCGCCCACCAGCACATATGCCGGCAGGAATCCGCCGCTGGGATGTGCCAGATAGCCCACGATATCGCAGGCAAAACCAGCCGTCAGACCCATGCACGGTCCAAACAGCATACCAATAATGGCGATGGCAAGGAACGCAAAGTTCAGCTTTGCAAAGCCGATGTCAACGGAAAACATCTCGATTACCATAGAAACGGCAACCAGCAGCGATGTGGTCACCAGGCTGCGCACCTTGGTGAATTCCTTGGCGGATTCGGTGAATAATGACAAAAAGTCTCTCATGAAAAATACCTCCTTCTTGAGAAACACTGCATAAAGCTTGTGCGTAAGATGCGCAGTCAGATTTTTCGGTAGATTGTTCAGAAATTCCGCAGGCAGACTTTGTGTCTGGCAAGGGATTTCTGGGCAATATGGCGGAAAATCTGCAAGCAGATTGCGTACAAAGCCGACAGGCGGGCTTTACGCAGTGTTTCTCTCTACTAACACAAAAACGTTTCTGCTTCGTGTACATAAGAGGCTTCTCTGAGAGACTTCTGACTTCTTATGATACATTCAGCGGGATGCGGAAACGGTACCGCAAGCGATCTGTCTCGCTTTTCGTCCCGGCAGCAACTCCCCGTCTGCTGAACACTTAACGCACCATTCCTACTCTGGAAATGCAATCTATCCGGTGCTTTCACACCGTTTCAACCGAAAATTCGGGCAGATGCCTTTAGGCAATACAGCACAGATTACTTTTCAATCACACGTACACGCAGTACGCCGTCGATCGCCGTCAATGCTTTGATCATGCCGTCGGTTACGCCGTCAATGTCCAGAATGGTATAAGCGTAATCCTTCTTGCTGGCATTGGTCATGTTTTCAATGTTTGCGCCTGCTACGCCGATGACAGAGGTCAGGGCAGAGATCATTGCCGGCACATTCCGGTGAATGACGCAAACCTTGGTGTAAGCTGCCTGGAGCTGTGCGTTCGGCAGGTTCACACTGTTGCGGATATCACCCTGCTCCAGATAAGCCATCAGCTCATCCGCAGCCATGCTTGCACAGTTGTCCTCGCTTTCCGGGGTGGATGCACCCAGGTGCGGTGTTGCAATGATGTGCTTTGCATTACAGGTCTTTGCGTTGGGGAAGTCGGTGCAGTAGTAAGCCACCTTGCCGCTTTCCAGCGCAGCGATCATATCATCATCGTTGACCAGTTCGCCACGGGCATAGTTCAGCACACGAACGCCGTCCTTCATCTTTGCGATGGCAGCAGCGTTGATCATGCCCTCTGTGTCCTTGTTGAACGGTACGTGAATGGTCAGATAATCTGCCGCAGCGAATACGTCGTCCTGGGTCTTGACAACTGTCACAGACGGATCCAGACGCAGTGCTGCGCCAACAGACAGGAACGGGTCAGTACCAACGACCTTCATGCCCAGTGCAACTGCGGCATTTGCCACCAGCGCACCGATAGCGCCCAGACCGATGATACCCAGGGTCTTGCCCTTGATCTCCGGACCTGCGAACTGGCTCTTGCCCTTTTCCACCTGCTTTGCCACAGATGTTTCGCCGTCTTTCAGAGTTGCAGCCCACGCCATTGCCTCCGGAATCTTACGGGAGGAGATGAGCAGACCGGTCAGCACCAGTTCCTTTACGGCATTGGCATTGGCACCCGGTGTGTTGAATACACAGATGCCAGCCTCAGAGCAGCGATCCAGCGGAATGTTGTTGACGCCTGCGCCGGCACGGGCAATTGCCTTCAGATTGTCACCAAAAGAGGTGTCGTGAAGGGATGCACTGCGGACCAGGATGGCATCTGGGTCTTTCGCATCATCCGAAATGGTATAAGCATCACAGAAACGGTCTGTGCCTGCCTTCGAGATCTTATTGAGTGTCTGAATGGAATATTTCATGGTGATTCTCTCCTCAAGCATTGTCAGCTTCGAACTGTTTCATGAATGCAACCAGCTTTTCTACGCCTTCGATAGGCATAGCGTTGTAAATGGATGCACGCATACCGCCAACGGTGCGGTGACCCTTCAGATTCACAAAGCCGGCAGCAGTTGCCTCCTTGATGAACTTTGCGTCCATATCCTTATCGCCGGTCACGAACGGCACATTCATCAGAGAGCGGTCTTCCTTGCGGACAGTACCCTTGAACAGCTTGCTCTCGTCCAGGAAATCGTACAGCACCTTTGCCTTGGCGATGTTGCGTTTCTGCATTTCTTCCAGGCCGCCCATTTTCTTGAGCCACTTGAATACCTTGCCGCAGATGTAGATGCCGTAGCAGGGCGGTGTGTTGTACAGAGAATTTGCGTCTGCCTGGGTCTTCCATGCCAGCATGGTGGGTGTGTTCTCCACAGCCGGCTTTTCCGGAATCAAATCTTCCCGGATAATGGCGATGACCACGCCTGCCGGTCCAACGTTCTTCTGTACGCCGCCGTAGATCACGCCGTACTGCTTTACGTCGATCGGCTCACTCAGGAAACAGGAGGATACGTCAGCAACCAGCGGCTTACCCTTGGTGTTCGGCAGCTTTTTATATTTTGTACCATAAATGGTGTTGTTTTCGCAGATGTAAACATAGTCCGCATCATCATCAATGGGCAGATCGGAGCAGTCCGGGATATAGGAGAAAGTCTCATCCTCAGAAGAGGCAACCTTTACAGCCTTGCCGTACTTCTGTGCCTCCTGATAAGCCTTCTTTGCCCACTGACCAGTGACAATATAGTCTGCCACGCCGTTCTTCATCAGATTCATGGGAACCGCTGCAAACTGCTGAGAGGCACCGCCCTGGAGGAACAGTACCTTATAGTTATCGGGGATACCCATGAGGTCACGCAGATCCTGTTCAGCGGTCTTGATGATCTCATCGAAGGCAGCACTGCGGTGGCTCATTTCCATCACAGACATACCTGTTCCCTGATAATCCAGCATTTCATCAGCGGCCTCACGCAGAACCTCTTCCGGCAGAACCGCAGGACCTGCACTGAAATTGTATACTCTATGCATTGTCAATACCCTCCTGTGGAAAAAAACATACACCTTTCCATCCTGTGTATGATCTTCCAAAACTTTTCCGCAATCACATGAAAAATTGCAACACGGTACTTTTTATTATACGCTTTTTCGGCGAAATTGTCAAGGGTTTCACAAGGAATTCCATACAGAACACCAATTCCGCCTGATCCGGCTTATCCCAGCACACCAAACGAGCCGTCTGTCTCTGCCACCAGGATCTCCAGTCCGTCCAGAATGGTGATCTCCTCGCCGTCGCTGTTCTTGCCCTTCATGGTGACTGCAATGTCATAGATGGCATCGGACTGTTCTTCCAGCTGCTTGGTGAAATCCTCACCGAACGCCTGGGTGTAGGCGTTGAGATATTCCTGGACAAAGTTGGTGTCTGCATCGTAGTCCTCTGCCAGAACCTCCTGTGCCTGTGCCAGTTCCATGCTCTCAATGGTGAAATCGTCCGAGCCGGCATAGTTCACCAGGTTCTGGTGCAGCTGTTCCATGCTGTTTTCCATGCCGTAGCCGTACTTTTCCTGCATCAGGGATTCCAGACTGGTCTGATACAGCGGATTGATCTGTTTCACGTACAAGTCATAGTTCTGGGTGTCCACGGCGTAGAAGTACATGGCGATGGTCTGTGCCAGGTCGTCCGGCACCTTGTCCTTGTCATAGGTCAGCTGATAGTCCATATCTGCCGGGTCGGATTCCGTCACCGGCTGTGCCGACTCCTCTGCGGAACTTTCCGACGCTGCGCTTTCCGATGTGCTTTTCTCGTCTGCGTCTTTCTTGCTGCCGCAGCCGAATGCGCCTGCGGTCATTGCCAGCGCCAGCAGCAGAGCCAGCGCACTTTTCCAGATGTGTTTCATAGATTTCCTCCAAAACAAAAAGCGTGGGCAGACACGAGTGGATTCCTACATACCATATGGCTATGCTGTAGGGAACTACACCCGCATTGTCCCACGCTTTCTTATGGCAGCACCGTATATAGCCGTCAAGCGGGCTTTGTGCGGTGTTGCCTTATATTGTTTATTCTAATGTTTTTGTGCTGATGCCGTTGGCGGCTGCCCAGGTCTCAATGGCAGAACCAGCCGGACAAGTGATTGTCACGTTCAGCGGCTCGCTGCCCTCGACCAGACCCCAGCTGTCGTACTCCAGAGACGCATTCGCCACGGTCAAGTCCGTCAGACCGGCACAACCGGTGAACGCCTCTTCCATAACGGTAGAGACCGTCTCCGGCAGAGACAGGCTCGCCAGCGACGAACAGCCGGCAAAAGCGGCACGGTCGATCTGCGCCACAGTGTCCGGGATGGTCACCGAGGTCAGATTGCCGCAGTCCATAAATGCACCCTCGCCGATCTCCGACAGACACTGGGCAGGGTCACGCTGGTGATGTCCCAGTTTGCCTCAAAGGCATGGTCTGCGATAGCAGAGACCACATAGTTGTCCACCGTGGACGGAATGTCCAGTGCAGTTTCTGCACCCTGGTATCCGGTGATGGTGACAGTACCGTCATCTCGCATCTCGTAAGAGAACACGTTTGTATCTGCTGCATCTGCCGCACCGCCGTTTTCCGCCGGCGCAGCGCTGCTCTCCTCTGTCTGTGCAGCAGAGTCGGCAGAATTTGCGGTGCTGCTGCTTGTCTGGCTGTCATTGCCGCAGCCTGTGGCAGACAGCGCAAACGCTGCTGTCAAAAGCGCAGCCCAAAGTGTCTTTTTCCAAAAATGTTTCATATTTTGATTCCTCTCTTGGACGGGGGAATATGGGATTTTACTTGATCTTGCCACGCATCTTGGCACGCTGCTGGTTGCTCAGAATCTGCTTGCGGATACGCAGCGACTTCGGCGTAACTTCCAGCAGTTCATCGTCTGCCAGGAATTCCAGGCAGTCCTCCAGACTCAGATTGCGGGGCGGTACGAGACGCAGTGCGTCGTCGCTGCCGCTGGCACGGGTATTGGTCAGATGCTTGCGCTTGCAGACATTGACCACCAGATCCTCTGCCTTCGGGGATGCGCCTACGACCATGCCCTCATATACCGGAACGCCTGCGCCGATAAACAGCGAGCCACGCTCCTGGGCATTGAACAGACCGTAGGTAACAGCCTCGCCGGTCTCGAAAGAGATCAGCGAACCGGTGCTGCGGCGGGGAATATCGCCTTTATACGGCGCATATTCATAGAACACGCTGCTCATGATGCCCTCACCCTTGGTGTCGGTCAGAAATTCACTCTTATAGCCGAACAGGCCACGGGACGGGATGAGGAATGTCAGACGGGTACGGCTGCCCTGGGGGTGGCATATCCTGGAGTTCTGCCTTACGGGAACCCAGCTTTTCCATTACAGAACCCACGCAGTCTTCCGGCACGTCAATGGACAGTTCCTCGATCGGCTCATAGCGCTTGCCGTCTACTTCGTGATACAGAACACGAGGCGTAGAAACGCCCAGCTCATATCCCTCACGGCGCATATTCTCGATGAGAATGGACAGGTGCATTTCACCACGTCCGGCAACCCGGAACGCATCGGTGCTTTCTGTCTCGGTCACACGCAGGGACACGTCACGGAGCAGTTCCCGCATGAGGCGGTCACGCAGCTGACGGGAAGTAACAAACTTGCCTTCCTGTCCGGCAAAGGGGCTGTCGTTGACGCTGAATGTCATTTCCACAGTCGGTTCACTGATCTTGGTGAACGGCAGCGGCTCAAAGCATTCTGGTGCGCAGACGGTGTCGCCGATGGAGATGTTCTCAATACCGCTGATCCAGACGATATCGCCCACGGTTGCCGATTCTGCCGGAACACGCTGGAGTCCCTGGATCTGGAGCAGAGAAACGATCTTGTTGCGGCGAGTGTTTTCCGGGTCATGATAGTTGCCCAGCAGCACCTGCTGTCCCACCTGGATGGTACCTCTTTCGATTCTGCCGATACCGATTCTGCCCACGTATTCATTATAGTCGATGGAAGAGATCAGCATTTGCAACGGCTGATCCGGGTCGCCCTCCGGCGGATTCACATAAGACATAATGGTGTCGAACAGCGGTTTCAGATCCTTGCCCTCACCGTGGGGTTCAAAGCTTGCAGTACCAGCACGGCCGGAGCAGTACAGGAACGGGGTGTTCTCCAGCTGTTCCTCGCTGGCATCCAGATCCATCAGCAGTTCCAGTACTTCGTCTGCGATCTCATCCAGACGAGCGTCCGGACGGTCGATCTTGTTGACAACAACGATGATCTTCAGATTCATTTCCAGCGCTTGGACAGCACGAAACGAGTCTGCGGCATCGGGCCCTCTGCGGCATCGACCAGCAGGATCGCACCATCTACCATGCTCAGAACACGTTCTACCTCGCCGCCGAAGTCAGCGTGTCCCGGGGTATCAATAATATTGATCTTGGTGTCACCGTAGCGTACCGATGTATTCTTTGCCAGGATCGTGATGCCACGTTCCCGTTCCAGATCATTGGAGTCCATAACACGTTCTGCCACTGCCTGGTTTTCCCGGAATACACCGCCCTGTTTCAGCATCTCGTCGACCAGAGTTGTCTTACCGTGGTCTACGTGTGCGATGATAGCAACATTTCTCAAATCCTCACGAACCATAATTTTCTCCTCATTTCCCATGGTATGTGTTGTCACGGACCGGCGCCCTGACGGCGCAGGTACTTACCATATGATATAGTATTTCAGTCACTCTACAATCCATACACATGATGCGAAAAAGAAAAACAGGCAAACTCCCGAAGAGCTTGCCTGTTCTCTGGTGGGGGAGGACGGATTCGAACCATCGAAGCTAGAAGCAACAGATTTACAGTCTGCCCCCTTTGGCCACTCGGGAACTCCCCCATGTAACATATGTATGTTGTAGAAAATTGGAGCTGGTGGACGGACTTGAACCCCCGACCTGCTGATTACAAATCAGCTGCTCTACCAACTGAGCTACACCAGCACTCGTGCGCTGCAACGATAATTATTATAGCACAACTTCCGGGTACTGTCAAGCATTTTTTGAGGTTTTTATTTTTCAAAGTTCAAAACAGCGAAACTTGCCTTTCTGAATTGAAATACACCTATTTTTAGGCAATATCATCTCCGAAAATAAAATTAGTGGGACAGGCGGTTTTTCGGGACATCTCTGATTTTGCCCCGAAAAAAAGTTTTTTCCGGAGAAAATGCGGCACGGACGAACCGTATTTTTTGCGCCAAACGGCTTTACAGCGGCACGTTTCATATGTTACAATAACGATCAGAAACCGCAAAAAGCATCCTCTCCCAACAGGGAAAGAATGCTTTTCGTGGAAAATAAGGAAGAAGCAGGAGTCTGCTCAGAGTCTGTTCCGGCTCTTATGGAGAAACTTGCAGACTCCGCTTTGAAGATGTCAGAACTTAGCCCAGTCCGTCCTCGCCGGAGTTGTCGATGAGTCCGTCCTCATTATAGTTGTCGATGTCGAACAAGTCAGTTGTCTTTCATCGCTGAAAAACGCATCATCCAGCGGCAGCTGAAGATCCAGCGACTGTGTATCATCGGACAAGCCTTCGTCTGCCCACAGGTAAATGGTCACATAGCTCTCGCCTGCCTGCATGGGTCTGTCCTGCACATACTGCATCAGCAGCTGTACTGCCGCATCTTTGTTCAGCTGTGCGGTATCCGATGCAAAAGCGTAGTATCCGGCATGGGCAGTATCATCGCCGCCGTATGCGTTGATGGAATACGAGATGTCCTTGTCACTGTTTTCCGTCAGCTGGCGCAGAAATGCCGCATCGTCTTTCTGTGCCTCATAGATCATTTCGTAAAACTTCTTCGCCGTTTTCGGGGTCATACCCTCATAAATGGGGCAGTCCAGGGTGTACAGCTTTCCATTCTTCCGGAAAGAATAACTGATAGCGCTCACCCAGGTATCATCCACAGCGCCGTTCTGCACCTGCTGATACAGCCGTTCAAAATCTACGGTCTGTAACTCTTCCCGATCGCTTTGCAGCAGCTCTTCTGCCTGGTCTGCGCTCAGATAGTAAACGCCTGTATGGTCACTGAGCGTTGCCGTTCCGTCGATCTCCTCCGGCGGATTGCGCCATGCGTCTACATACGCCTGGTTGGACTGCAGTGCGCTCAGCAGCTTTTCTGTCTCTGCCGCCGGCACATAGATCAGACGGTTCAGCGTCTTGTCCTTGGTGCGGATGATTACATTGTAAGCATAATAAACATCGTTGCGGTTCGTCAGAGCCGATTCGTCACTTTCCGCATACGCTTCATAAGTGTCCGAAACAGAAGTGCTGTACTTCTTCTCATAGGCACTTGCGCTTTCCTCCCAGGTCTTGAGGTTTTCGTCCAGATAGTAGGACACCAGCGTTATCGCCGTGGGATCTGTGATCTCGATGTCCCGGCACTCCAGGTTGACATAGTCTGGTAGCTCAGATAGCTGCTGGAAGAAATATACTCACTGCCGTCCGTATTGCAGAACGATACGCTTTCGATCTCCTGCATTGCCGGACGCTGTGCCACGATATGGCTCTGCACCATGTGCATTCCCAGCAGAATGCCTACATTTAAGAGTGCCACAATGCCCAGCCCCGGCAGTGCCGTCAGCAGGTTATGCCACTTCCGAGTGGTAATCAGTTCGTATGCAAAGTAAACCAGCGCCGCAGCCAGATACAAGATCAGATACATAAACCAGCCGTTCCGTGCGGTGTGGTTTACAATGTCCATATACAGCATGCAGGTAATAAAAATACAGATGGTCATGGTCACCACGATGCGGTAGATATGCTGGAGCAGACGGCTGGGCGCAGACTGTCCGGCAGCCTCACTGCGGCGGCGGCAGAACAGGAACGCTGCGATCAGGAAGTACAGCAGTCCCAGCAGGAACGTATACAACAGCGGCTGCCAGCCCGGAGACAGAACATCTTCGGCAACCGTCCCGGAATCTGTGATGCCAAAGACGGCGCTCACACCGGCAAACAACAGGTTATTGCCATTCCGGAAAAATCCCATATTCATAGAATCCGTGAGAAACGGCAGCGATCTTACCATAGAGTTCTGCAAAGCAAAAGCACAGAACCGTGGCAAAAAAAGCAGGATACCCGAAAAGAGAATATTGGTGAAAACTGTACCGGTGATACTCATGGAAACCAGAATGCCGGAGACCACCAGAAAGCTGATGCAGAAGATGCTTGTTGCAAACGGCAGCAGGCTGTCTTTCAGCAGTACGATATAATTGTGTGTAAAGCCGCAGGTGATCAAAGAAGTCAGCGTTCCCAGCAACAGCAGCACCACCACCCAGGTCAGCACTGACCCGGCATAGCTGAGGTATAAGGTGATGCGCTTACAGGGCAGCGCATGGTACAGGTCCGATGCGGCACGGCTGTCCAGGAAGTGGAACAGGATCAGCGTCATCAGCGGCGCAGCCACCAGCACCAGCAGCATAACGGGGTTCGCACTCCATGCCTCATAGACCACCTTGGTGTGATACGGACTGGCGCTCATTTCGATCACCTGTGCCACCGGCGCCAGAACAGCGCCCAGCACGATGATAACAGCGGCAAAAATGCCGATCATCTTACACTGCCGAAAACCCTCCCAGAGCATTTTCAGCGAAAAAGTCATTTTTTTGCGTTTCATCTCAGAAATCCTCCCCTAGCGTGAAGATATGCCACGGCACACACCGCAGCCAGCCCCAAGACCACCAGCAGCAGCACCAGTGAATTCACCATCTGGCGGCGCATCTCCCGGCGGTCGTCCCGATTAAGATTCTGCATGGCGGTTCTCCTCCTCTATTAAATCATCGATCTGGAACGTATAGCCCAGCGTCTCCATTTCATAAGTAAAGACCTCTTCCAGCGACAGCGGCAGCACATCCAGCAGGATCGGATCCATAGCACGGAGTTTCTGCACGATATCTTCCCGTTCACCGCTGACGATCAGATTGGCAACGCTGCCGCTCTTCTCGTAGTGGGAGATCTGGATGCCGTCAAACTTGCTCTTGTCATAGTCCTCCCGGAAAGCGATCTGGATCTTGAACTGTGAAGTTTTCAGATTCTCGATGTCGCTTTCCAGCACCAGACCGCCTTTGTGCAGCAGTGCCAGCTGGTCGCAGATATCCTCCAGTTCCCGCAGGAGTGGGAGGTAATAATGGCAGATGCGCCACGCTCCAGCACGTCCTCGCAGATCAGCTTTTTCACAAAGCTGCGCATCACCGGATCCAGACCGTCGAAGGTCTCGTCGAAGAACAGATAGTCCGGGCGGCAGGACAGCGCCAGGATGGTCGCCGCCTGGCGGCGCATTCCCTTGGAGAACTGTCCCAGGGATTTGTTCCGGGGCAGCTGTAAATGACCGCACAGCTTTTCGAAACGGTCTTTGTCAAAGTCGGGGTACAGGCTCTGATACATCCGTTCCATCCGGTTCAGATTCGCCCCGGCGAGAAAGTACAGCTCATCCGGCACATAGGCGATGCGCCGCTTTACAGCAGGATTATCCCACACCGGCTGACCGTCAATGAGAATTTTGCCGGCATCCGGCTGGTATACGCCGGTGAGCGCACGCAGGAACGTAGACTTTCCGGCGCCGTTCGAACCGACCATGCCATAGATGCAGCCCGAACCGATGGAACAGGAGACATCCTCCAGCGCCGTAAAATCATGAAAGCGCTTGGTCAGGTTTTTGACTTCGATCATACTCATTCTCCTCCCTTCTGCTGTTCCTTTGCAGCAGTAAACGCCTGTTCCACACAGGCGGTGATCTCCTCTTTCGTCACGCCGGCCATCGCCAGCGCCGTCAGCATCTCCGTCAGATCTTTCATCTTCTCTCGCCCTTTCTCCAACAGCTTTTGCTTTGCATCCGCACAGACATAATATCCTTTTCCCGGCACGGACTGTATCAGTCCTTTGGCATCCAACTCTGTATACGCCTTTAAGATCGTCCGGGGATTGATGGAATTGGTCATCGAAACGCTCCGCACAGACGGGATCTGACCGCCCGGCTGCAGCACATCCGTCAGAATGAACTGCTGCACCTGCTGGATGATCTGTTCATAGACCGGTTCTCTTGACATCGGGTCGATCTGGAACATGGTCAAAACCTCCATTCTATTTTTACACAAACACCACGCTGCATCCACTGCGTTGTATGTATTGTAAGTGTTGTACTTCTCATGCAACACGTATAGTATACCATATCCAAAAGCGGTTGTCAATAGGAAATGGAAAAAATTTTTTTGCCCAGCCAATTCTATTATAAAGTGAAATCCCCAGTCCTCACCATGAAACATTTTTCCAAAAGCGGTGTATATATAAGCGAACGTTCAGAAACGAGGTGATCCCATGGAACAAAATTGGAGCGCACGCCTGCGGCAGGGCGACGAGGACGCATTGTGCGAGATCATCCGGCAGCGCACCGGCTATGTCAGCACCATCCTCCGCAATTTCTCCCGCAGCACCCTGCCGCCGGAGGATCTGGAGGAGCTTTCCGCAGATGTATTCCTCCGGCTCTGGCGCAGCCGGGACAAGCTGAAGGACGGCGCCGATCTTTCCCCTTATTTAGCAGCCATTGCACGAAACTGCATGAAGAACTATTTCCGCACCCAGGGAAAGCAGCCGCCTGTCCGGCAGTCTTATGAAGACCTGCTCCTGTCCGACAAAAGCGACCTCTGCGGCGATGCAGAGACCACCGAGGCAATCGCCTGCCTCATCCGGGCGCTGGACAAGCTGGAAGAGCCGGACCGCTCTCTGGTGATACGCTTTTACTTCTATGGAGAAAAGACCTCAGCATTGGCAAAAGCCTGCGGTCTGACCGACACTGCTGTCCGGCTCAGACTCCACCGAAGCAGAGGAAAACTCCGGAAATATATGATCGAAAGGGGTTTTGACCATGCAGAATAAAAACGATTGGTTTGCACAATATCCGCCGTTACAGCTGAAAGAAGAAACGCAGATGGCAGAACAGGTCGAAAAGCGTGTCTTGCGCCGGATCGCCGAATCTTCTCAGCCCACAGAAAGTGAGGTACTCCCCATGAAACAGAAATCCAAACTCCGCCGCATTCGTCCGATCATCTTTGCCGCAGCCGCTGTTGCTGTCGGCGCAGTCTCCCTGGTGACCGCCAACGCAGCCACCGGCGGCGAGATCTTCTCCAAGCTCTCCCTCTATATCAACGGGGAGAAACAGGACTATGACGCCGACCTGGTCAGCCAGGACGGTGACGATCTGACATATAAGGTAAAAGACAAGAACGGCAACGAGTTCACCTATGAAGAGAACAGCAACTCTGTTATGGTGAAGTCCGACGGCGACACACAGGGCGATGTCGAGATCGAAGTGGACGGCAGCGTTCCTTCCGCAGACTAAATATGTCCGGCGTTTCCCCGGCGGTACAGCAAAACGTATGGCAATTTTATTCTGCCATACCGTTTTTTGTTGCATTATCAATTCATTTTCGAAAATGCAGAATGATATAATTTATTCTTTTATCTTATTCGTATCAAAAATATGGAAGTTTCAAAAAGTGCAACGATATTATTCCAACTTCACTAAACCATCCATTTTTCGGGTGTGCTATAATATAAGTAGAAAAAATGAGAAAAATCACAGTAATTTGATATACAGCCGCAAATTTCTGAATACACAGAAAAAAGATGCTGCTGTTCCCGGATGCACTCGGCATTCGGTAAACTACTGTTTCAGCAGCTGCCGCAGGCACTGATTCTGCAAAAAGGGTGCGATCAGATGCCGAACATCTGCGGTACTGCCGCAACGCTTGGGGGAGCGTAACAACATGACAAAAAATCCTATGAAGAATTTACCGGCATCCGCCCCGGACACGGTAGATGTGGTGGCAGAGTCCAACTATGGTACCACATCCGAGGCATACAATAAAGCCTTTCGTACCTGGCGCAGCAGCGAGAAGAACGAATATGCGTTCCGCTGCCGAAAGCGCACCAAAGAGGCTGTTTATGTGGAGGGAAAGGGCTATCACGAACCGGACCCGGCAGCCGAAGAGCGGCGTGCATCATGCAGATCAATATGGTGATCGGCATGGCGCTGTTTGCCTTTCTGCTGATTGAAAACCTGCTGACTGCACTTCTGATGGGTGCGGCGCAGGTCATCGGACTGGACGTGGGATACTGCTACAGCGACGGCACGGTCTACGGCAACCAGACCGCTGTATTAGCCATTCTGATGCTGAAAACCATTCTGAAATATCTGGTGCCGATCTTGATTTTCCGGCTGACTTTCCGGATGCCACGGCGTGTGGCATTTCATCTGAAACCGGATGCCCCACGGGAATTCCCGGCGACCATTGCGGTCACGCTGATTATCTTTGCCGTGACCAACGTGTGGATGCTGTTCTCGCCCATCAACTTCCTCAGCAACAGCACGCTGGGCGAGACGTATTACACCGTATCCTATATGCGGCCGTCTTATCAGATGGTCTATCTGGTCTTTGAACTGCTGACGGTCAGCATCTGCAAAGAGCTGTTTCTCCACGGAGAAGTCCTTCACGTACTGCGGCAGTTCGGCGACTGGTACGCCATCATCCTCACGGCGATCCTGGCAGTGTGCGTTTCGCACAGCTGGACAACGATTCTGATGGAACTGACATTCTCCATCGTTTCCGGCATTGCCGTTCTCCGGAGCGGTTCTCTGATCCCGTCCATTTTCTGCCGGATGCTGTATCACGTTATGCTGTTCGGACTGTTCGCCATGGAGATCTGGCCGAACCAGACGCTCCAGGCATACCGGCCGCTGTTCCTGTTTCTGGTACTGCTTGTCGGTATCCTGCTCTGTCTCCTGTCCATTCGTCCCACCCGGAAAAGTCCTGCACTGCTGACGCAGAAACACTACCTTTCCATGAAAGAACGCATCTACACCACCATGCACCTGGGACCGCTGAGCGTCGTGTTCTTTCTCTGCATCGTTCTGATGGTGATCGAGGTGATTTTTTGACGGAAACCGGATTTGTGCCGCAGGCACGGTATATGATGCGTGCCTTAGACCTGGCGAAACAGGCGGCGGCAATGGGCGAAGTTCCGGTGGGCGCAGTGGTAGTGCAGAAGTCCACCGGGCGCATCATCGGCGAAGGCTATAACCGCCGGGAGATCGACCGCTCTCCCCTGGCGCACGCGAGATCATGGCAATCGATGCCGCAAGCAGAAACCTGGGCGGCTGGCGGCTGCTGGACAGTGCATTGTATGTGACCCTGGAGCCATGCCCCATGTGTGCCGGAGCGATCCTGCACGCACGGCTGGATCAGGTCGTCTACGGCGCATCTGACCCGAAAGGCGGCGCTGTGGATTCAGTGGAACAGCTGTTCACACTGCCCTATAACTGGACACCAGAAGTACACGCCGGACTGCTCCAGGCGGAATGTGCACAGGTGCTGAAAGATTTTTTCCGGGAACTGCGGCTGAAAAAGCAGGCGGAGAAAATCGCAAAAAACGGAATTCAGATATAAGTACAGCAGACTTCGGTCTGCTGTTTTTTGTGCAAAAAAATGCGTGGTCACAGACTCCTCTGTCACTAATTGTGACACTGCACCTTTTCTTTGTGCGATACTTTATACAATTTCTATTGACAACACCCCGGCGGCAGTGCTATAATCATACCAACACAGGACAGCAGGCTTTCTTTGTGGATGCAAAGGAGGCTTGCTTTTTTAGGAGGAACATTATGCAGGATTTTCGCAACCCCAAACTGCCCTTGAAAGAACGTGTCCGGGACTTGCTCTCCCGTCTGACCGTCGAAGAAAAAATCGGTCTGCTCTCCACCCACCAGCTCCCGGTAGAACGCCTGGGCATCGGAGAATGGTATGTGGGACAGGAGGTCGCCCGTGGCTATGTCTCCCGTGACCCCGAAGAGCCTTCCACCGTATTCCCCCAGCCTATCGGTCTGGCATCCACCTTTGACCCGAATCTGATGGAACAGCTGGGCGAGATCGCCGGCGAAGAGGCTCGCTTTTATCACCGGAAAGACCCCAAGGGACATTTGATGCTCTGGGTCCCACAGTTGACCCGGAGCGTGACCCACGCTGGGGACGCACCGAAGAGGGCTACGGCGAGGACCCGTTCCTCATCGGCGAGATGACCACCGCCTATACCCAGGGCATGGCTGGCAACGACCCGGTATACCGCCGCACCATCCCCACGCTGAAACACTTCTGCGCCAACAACAACGAAAAAGACCGGATACTCTGCTCCTCGAACGTCACCCCACGCACCCTGCACGAATACTATTACCGTGCATTTGAATCATCCATCGTCCGTGGCGGCACCGGTTCTATGATGACCGCCTATAACGAACTGAGCGGCGTTCCGGCGTGCATGAATCCCGACTTGCAGCCTTTGGTGAAAGACAAATGGGGTCTGGAATTCATCGTGACCGACGGTGCAGACTTCTCCCAGAATGTACTGGCGCACCGTTCCCACGCCACCCACGCCGAGGCACTTGCCGCCTGTCTGAAAAACGGTAACGACGTTATGACCGACGCCGATGATATGGTAGCCGCTGCGGCAAGAGATGCCCTGGACAGAGGACTCCTCACCGAGCAGACATCGACCGTGCTGTGGGAAACTCTCTGTCCGGCCGTTTCCGCCTGGGCGAATTCGACGGCGACAGCTGCCCCTACAACACCGAGCCGGCGGAGACCGACACCCTGCTCCACCGTGCGGTCAACCGAGTTGCCGCCATGGAACAGATGTGCCTGCTCCACAACAACGGCATCCTGCCGCTGCATCTGAGACCCGGCGCAAAAGTGGCAGTCATCGGACCGCTGGGCAGCGAGAACTACCGGGACTGGTACACCGGCATCTCTTCCTATGCGATCTCCGTTGCAGACGGACTCCGCCGACAGCTGGGCGAGGAAAACGTGCTGTTCGATGACGGCTATGATGTAACAGCGCTCCAGTCGGTGCAGACCGGCAAGTATTTCTCCGTGGCAGAGGACGGCACGCTCCACGCCGCAGCGGACACCGTCGGCGAACGGGAAAAGTTCCTGCTCCATGACTGGGACTTCGGCAGCATGAACCTGCGTGCCTGCTGCAACGGGAAGTATGTCACCGAGGACGGCGCATACAAGGCAATCAGCGACACCCCGTATGAGTGGTTCATCCGGGAGTGGCTGCGTCCGGAACCCTATGGCGATGCCATGCGTTTCCGCAGCTGGCACGACAAGCCCATGGACATTGCGCTCCAGACAGACGGCACGCTCCGGGCAGTCCGCCACGGCAAGCCATCCGCAGACCGGCTGTTCCGGCTGGTGCCGGTGGAAAACGGCATCCGGCGTGCGGCAGAACTGGCAAAGCAGGCAGATGTGGTGATCCTCTGCCTGGGCAATCACCCCATGCAGGTGGCACGGGAGTGCTACGACCGTCCAGACCTGGAACTTCCGGCGCATCAGAAAGCGCTACTCCGGGCTGTGGCAGACGCCAACCCGAACACGGTGCTGACCCTGGTTTCCAGCTATCCCTACGCTCTGGGCGAGGCGCAGGAGCTTGTCCCGGCGATCCTTTACACCACCCACGCCGGACCGGAACTGGGCAGCGCTGTTGCCGCCACACTTCTGGGCGAAAACAACCCGGCTGCCCGGTGTCCCATCACCTGGTACCGCTCGGCGCAGGATCTGCCGGACATCATGGAATACGACATCATCGAGGCAGAGCGCACCTATTTGTATGACACGGTCACGCCGCTGTTTCCCTTCGGACACGGGCTGTCCTATTCCAGCTTTGTCTACCACGACCTCACCGCCGAGGAAAAGCCGGAGGGGATGCTGTTCCGGCTGACGCTGGAGAACACCTCCGACCGGGACGGTGACGAGGTGGTTCAGCTGTATTTCCGGGCGCTGCACCCCAGAGTGAAACGCCCCAACCGGCAGCTCTGCGGATTCCAGCGTGCTCCCGTTCCGGCAGGTGCATCCGTCCCCGTGACCATCTTCGTCCCCTGGTACGCCCTGGAATACTACGACGTGACGCAGGAGAAAATGCTGGTGGAACAGGGCGATTACCGCTTTTCCGTGGGCGCATCCTCGGCAGACATCCGCCTGGAACTGGAATGCACGGTTTCCGGCGAAGTGATTCCGCTCCGGGATCTGTCTCGTCCCACCTGCGTCAAGAATTACGACAGCAAGGACGGCATGGAGACCACACTCCGCTTTTCCTACGGGAAAAATGACTGGTACGGCTGCACCAACGACTGGGGCGGAAGTTTCACCTTTGCGGATTCCGAGTTCGCCGGATACACCAAGGCAGAGCTCTGGGCAGCTGCACCCTGTGCCAAGCGACGGTGACGGTCTACGCCGGAGAAACTGCCCTGGGCAGCATCGACATCCTGCCGTCCCGGAACATGGAAGATTTCCAGCTGTACACCATTCCTCTAAAGGCTTACTCCGGAAAGGCAGACCTGCGGCTGGTGGTCTCCGGCATGGCGAGTCTGTACCGGGTACAGTTGGGATAACACGTCATAAAAAATTCTATTGCATCACAAAAACGGGTTATCGGAACACTCCGACAGCCCGTTTTTTGCATATGGTACTGCGTTAATCCTCCAGCTGCTTTCCCAGAAACTGCGATGCCGCCTGGATCAGACTTTTCTGTGTCTCATTGAGTGACGTATGCTCGCCGTCCTCCAGAAACGCCACTGCTCCGGTCACGTCTCCGGCGGAGAGAATGGGCATACACGCCACGGCAGCCTTTTCCACACCCTCTGCCGGGAGAAAATCCGGCTCGCCGGTGTCTGAAAAGTACTGGCGGCGCTGTTCCATCAGATCTTCCAGCTCCGGTGAGACCCGTCTGGCATTCCACTCCTTTTTGGCTGCGCCGGAAACGGAAATCACATGATCCCGGTCGAACACTGCCACCGGACAGCCTGCCAGGCGGTGCATGATATCTGCCACCTGTGCGGCACTCTCTCCGATCTCACCGATGGGAGAATATTTCTTGAAGATCACCTCTCCGTCGCTGTTGGTGTAGATCTCTAAAGGGTCGCCTTCCCGAATCCGCATGGTGCGGCGAATCTCTTTCGGAATGACCACCCGTCCCAGGTCGTCAATACGCCGGACAATTCCAGTTGCTTTCATATTTCAAAAGTCCTCCTTACAATTCCGCAGTGTACTGCGAGGGTACTGCTATTGTCTGCAAAATCGGAAGAATTATACATCCCCGGAATCCGGACGCAAAAAGCAGCACCATGTCGGAAAAATTTTCCATCATAGTACTGCTCCGAAAAGACTCACTTTTCCCGTCTGGTCGCCGCATCGTCAAACTGGCGGATGCGCAGGTGAATCCCCAGGCGGTCTGCCAGCTGCTGCGCCGCATCCAGTTCCGGCTGCGGCAGAATGTCTACCACGCTGAACATCACCTGCGGCACATACTGCTTGCAGTCCAGCGCAAACTGCTGCATTGCCGGATACGCCGCCGCACCGTACTTGGGGCGAGTGACTTTCAGATATTCCGCCTCTGTCCCGGCATTCAGACTGACGGACACGATATCCACCAGACCTTTCAGATCTGCCGCCGTTTTTCTGCCGTGAATCAGATCGGACAATCCGTTGGTATTGATGCGGATGGTCTTTACCCCACGGCTTTTCAGCAGCTTTGCCGTTTCGCACAGAATGTCCAGGCGCTCTGTCGGCTCGCCGTAGCCGCAGAACACCACTTCTTCATACTGCGACAAGTCCTCCTTGTCCAGCGCCGCCCGAATCTCCTCCATAGACGGTTCGTGTTCCAGCCACAGAGGGTCTGAGCCGTAGGCGCCGTCGCACATGGTGCGGATGCAGAATGTGCAGGCACAGGGACATCGGTTGGTAATATTCAAATAGAGATTTCTGCCTACTGCATAGGCGATCGTCATTGCTTTCTGCATGAAAAATCACTCCTATTTATGATACTTGGTGCCGGATAAAATCTGATAGCTCCGGTAAATCTGTTCCAGCAGCATCACCCGTGCCAGCTGGTGCGGAAACGTCATTGCCGACATGGAAAGCCGCAGGTTTGCACGCTGTTTCACCGCATCCGACAGCCCGTAGGAACTGCCGATCAGAAATGTCACTGCGCCGCTGTCGCCGCCCTGCGCCGCCTGTTCCAGCTTTTTTGCCAGTCCGGGACTGTCCAGCTGTTTTCCCTCGATGCACATGGCAATGCAAAAGCCTTTGGCACGTTTCAGCAGTTCAGCGCCTCTTTTTCCAGCGCCGCCGCAATTTCCTTTTCCGAGGGATTCTGGGGCAGGGACACGGGTTCCAGCTCCGTCACCTGTAACTGACAAAACCGGGACAGCCGCTTTTCGTATTCCCGGCACGCATCCCGAAGATAGCTTTCCTTGCACTTTCCCAGTGCCAGGATCTGTATGGTCTGCATCAGAAGATCACCGCCTGTTCTAAGCCCTCCGGCGACGCCACCTGCAGCAGGAAATCCCGGTTCCGGCGCATTCCCTGTTCCTGCAAATGTTCCAGCACGGTCTGCTGTGCCAGAGGCATGGTATTGTTTTTTTCGCTGAGATGCCCCAGTATGAGACGTGTTGTGCCGTGTTCGATGAGCATTTCCGCCGTCCCGGCGCTGTCGCCGTTGGACAGATGCCCGTATTTTCCACGGATGCGTTCCTGGAGCGACGCCGGATACGGTCCATAGCGGAGCATTTTCGGGTCGTAGTTTGCCTCCAGCAGCACCAGGTCTGCACCCAGCACGCCCTTTTCCACCTCCGGCGTGACACAGCCCAGATCCGTGCAGACTGCACAGGTCTGACCATCCGGCAGTTCAAAGCGATAGCCGCAGCTGCCCGGCGCATCGTGCATGGTGGGAAACGCCGTCACTGCCACGCTGTCGGTATGTATGGTCTCCGTGGGAAGGATCTCCCGGAGATCAGCATCCTGGGGGAACTTATCCGAAAAGCGCAGCTGTGCCAGCGTCTCTGCCGTACCGTACACCGGGATCGGATGCTTTCCCAGAAACACCCGGAGTCCGGCAATATGGTCGGTGTGAGTATGGGTGATACACACTGCCTGCACCGCCTTTTCGGGGATGTCGTGCGCCGCCAGCGACTGCAGCAGTCTGCGGCAGGAAACGCCGGCATCCACCAGCACACCGCCGGCAGGGCTGCCCACAAAACTTGCATTGCCCTTGCTGGAACTGAACAGGGAGTAAAATTTCGACACGTTGAGACCTCCGTTTTTCCACAACAAAAGCCGTCAACCAGGCTGACGGCTTGTTTCATTTCATTTGGCTGTCATTCAGAGCGCTTCTTTCAGCTCCGGAGACGCAGCAGCCTCTGTGGGTTCAGAGACCTTCTGGATATCTGCGCCGATCTGCCGCAGCTTGGCATCCAGGTTGGCATATCCACGCTCAATGTGGTAAATGTCCTCGATCTCGGTGACACCGTGTGCCGCCAGACCTGCAATAATCAGCGCAGCTCCGGCACGGAGATCGCACGCCTTTACCGGTGCACCGGTCAGCTTTCCGGTACCTTCCACACAGCGACCTTGCCGTCCACAGAGATATCCGCACCCATGCGGCGCAGTTCATCCACATACCGGAAACGCTGTTCCCAGACGCCCTCGGTAATGATGCTGGTGCCTTCCGCCAGAGTCAGCAGTGTTGTGATCTGGGGCTGCATATCGGTGGGGAAACCCCGGATGGGGCATGGTCTTTACGTTGGTGCGCACCAGCGGACCATCCACCCAGACACGGACGCTGTCGTCAAACTCTTCGATGTTGACGCCGATCTTCCGCATTTTGCTGGTGATGGGTTCCAGATGCTTGGGAATCACGTTTGTCACCAGCACATCGCCTCTTGTGGCAGCGGCTGCGATCATAAACGTGCCTGCCTCGATCTGATCCGGAATGACGGAGTACACTGCGCCGTGGAGACGCTCTACCCCACGGATCTTGATGACATCCGTACCGGCACCCATGATATCGGCGCCCATGGAGTTCAAAAAGTTCGCCAGGTCTACGATATGCGGTTCTTTCGCCGCATTTTCGATCACGGTCAGACCCTTGGCACGAACTGCCGCCAGCATGGCGTTCATGGTCGCACCCACGGAAACAACGTCTAAGTAGATCTGATTGCCCACCAGCTGGTCTGCCACCAGATCCACCATGCCGTGTTCAATGTTGCAGTTTGCACCCAGTGCGGAAAACGCCTTCAGATGCTGGTCGATGGGGCGGTCGCCTAACGGACATCCGCCGGGCATGGAAACCCTCGCCTTGCCGTAGCGTCCCAGCAGCGCACCCAGGAAGTAATAGGATGCACGCATCCGCCGTGCGCTCTCATAGGGTACGCAGTAGTTGGTCAGTCCCATTGCAGAAATGCGGACTGTGGTCTTTGACAGATACTCCACCTGCGCACCCATTTCGCTCATAATGCGCAGGCTGATGGAAACGTCACTGATATCCGGAACATTTTCCAGGATACAGGTTCATCACAGAGCAGCACCGCAGGGATCAGTGCGACCGCTGCATTCTTTGCTCCGCTGACTTCTATTTCGCCGGTGAGCCGATGCCGCCGTGAATGACAAATTTATCCAATTTCGTCTCTCCTTTTTTCTGTGCGCCCAATTGTCCATTGCTGCAACGGCATCGGAAAGGAACCGAAACCGCCCAGATACGGCGACACATGGGGAATGCCAAAACCGGCACGCCTGCCGTCCATTCCCATTCCTCTATTCAGCGCCCGTGCCTTGTGCCGGCAGGCTGCTGTTCTCCGGCGGCAAAAAAGCCGCTTCATTCTTCCGGTTATCCAGAATCATTTTTTCTGGTCTGCACACAATATAGCGACACGGTGCAAAAGCCGTCCGGCTGTTTTGCATGGTGCTGCCTATAGTTTGTATGCTATCTTCCTTATTATACACGAATTCTGCGCATTTGTAAAGTAAAAAGCAAGCATTTTTTGCGCTATTTGGAAGTATCGACGGAAAATTTCTGCCATGTGAAATCGCATTTGTATGGATTCCATAAGGGAAATTATGTATTTTTCAAGGCGGTTTGGATATTCGCCCTTATTCCGCTGTTTTTGCGTCAGAAGCAAATGCGCCGTATGTTCCAATTTCCACTTTCTGGATAAGAATATCCTCTTCCGGCGGTGTATAGCCGCCGTCTCCGGAGGATGCCTTTACCGCAGCGCTGGTGATCTTGTCGATGGTGTCAAAGCTTTCGTCCCCATACGCCTGGGCAAATACGGTCATCTGCTGGGAATAGTTCGGCACGCCGCCGTTTTCCAGAAACGCCTGGTTGATCTTCTCGGCGTTTTCCGAAACCGATTCCAGCTCGTTCTTCGCAGACTCGTCAAACACGATGGAATTGCAGACCACAAAGCGTGTCCCGCAGTAGGTGGTCATTTTCCGGTGATGCGGTCCCACAGATTGCCTCCTGCGCCGTGGTCGGCACACAGAAAGCCCCACGGAACGGCCACAGGTCGCCGCTGGTCTCCCGTTCCACTCGCTCATAGGTGTCGCCGTCCGCACTGTTCAGCGAGCCGTCCGGGTTGGGACTGCCTGCCTCAAAGTAAACGCCGTCCTCGACGGAGAACACATAGGTGTTGTCGTAATAGCCGGACTCTGCCAGTTCGGTGAACTGCTTCACATAAGCCGGCGCCTGCTCTGGGAACAGCTCTGCACGATCGTGCCGGCAGAGGTGGTGATCTTCATTGCCGGTGCATCCGCCGCCGGTGTTTCCAACTGCACCAGTTCCACCTGGCTCATGTCCACAAAGGTCTTGCGCTCCTGCTCCATATAGGTGGTGCAGGAGAACACGCCCACGCAGAGCAGTGTCATTACGACCATTAAGATAAAGATTCTTGTGATTGCTTTTTTATGTTGTTTGAGTGCCATTCGCTATCCTTTCGGGAAAATCATATGCAAAGCCGCCGGGCGGACTTTGTTATATCTTTGTGATCTCAGTACCTGCCGTGTTTCCCGAACGGCATAGCCCAGTGCAGCGATGGCATCCCGGAGACGGTCTGCCTCCGCAAAGTCCTTTGCCTTTCTAGCTGCCTTGCGCTGTTCCACCAGTTCGGTCACCTCAGCCGGGATCTCGTCTGTCTTTTTCCGGTTGTACAGCAGACCCATAACGCCGATCAGTTCATCGAACAGCTTTGCGCCTGCCTCCAGCTGTTCCTTGGAAGTGGCAGCGTCTGCGCTCATGCGGTTCAGATCACGCACCAGTTCAAAGATAGCCGTCATGCCGTCTGCGGTGTTGAGGTCGTCATCCATGGCAGTGATAAACTGTTCCTTGCGCTTGGCAAACGTCTCTGCCGCCTCCGGTGCAACTTCGCCGGACTTCGCCGCAGCGATTGCCCGATCCAGGGTATCACGGCAGGCATAGAGCCGTTCCAGCGACGCCTTGCAGGCATCCAGCAGTTCCTTGCAATAGTTGATGGGGCTGCGGTAGTGTGCCTGCACCATCATGTAGCGGATGACTTCATAGCCGTACTGCTCCGCCACTTCCCGTGCGGTAAAGAAGTTGCCCAGGGATTTGGACATCTTCTTGTTGTCGATGTTGATATAGCCGTTGTGCATCCAGTAGTGTGCAAAGGGCTTGCCGTTGGCAGCCTCGCTCTGTGCGATCTCGTTCTCGTGGTGCGGGAAGATCAGATCCTGACCGCCGCAGTGGAGGTCGAAGGTCTCGCCCAGGTAGTGGCAGGACATGGCAGAGCATTCAATGTGCCAGCGGTCTGCCCTTGCCCCATGGCGAATCCCAGTAGGGTTCACCCGGTTTCGCTGCCTTCCAGACAGCGAAGTCCAGCGGTTCCTCCTTGCCGTCGTTGATGTCGATTCTTGCGCCTGCCTGCAATTCCTCAATGGGCTGACCGGACAGCTTGCCGTATTCCGGGAAAGAAGAGGTCCGGAAGTATACGTCTCCGTTGTCAGCGGCATAAGCGTGACCGGAGTCCACCAGCTTTTTCACAATGTCAATGATAAGATCCATGCAGTTGGTGACGGTGGGGTGTACATCCGCATCCATGACGTTCAGTCCGTGTGCATCGGTCTTGTATTCCGCAATATAGCGCTTGGCGATCTCTGCGGCAGTGGTTCCCTCTTCGTTTGCCTTTTTGATGATCTTGTCGTCCACGTCAGTGAAATTCTGCACATAGGTGACAGTGTAGCCCCGGTATTTCAGATAGCGGCGCAGCACGTCAAATGCACAGATGGGACGGGCGTTTCCGATATGGATATAGTTGTATACCGTCGGACCGCAGGCATAGATGCCGATGTGTCCGGGCTGAATGGGAACGATCTCTTCTTTTTTTCGTGTCAGCGTATTATAGATCTGCATGACGATTGACTCCTTTTATGGATTTTCGCAGAATGCCTCTGCCGTTTTTTACGAAAATAAAAATTGCTGAAATTCCGTCATAGACGGAAAAATCTTTGCCGTGAGCGATTCGATCTCCGGGGTCGGCGGCAGAAGATCCGGGATCATCACCGGACGCATCCCGGCGGCAGCGGCGGAACGGATGCCGTTGTAGGAATCCTCTACCGCATAGGTCTCTGCCGGGTCAGCACCCAGCACCCGGCACGCCGTCAGATAAATTTCCGGGTCGGGCTTGCTGCGGCGCACCATATCGCCGCCGATGATCTCATCGAACATCTGTTCCAGACCGAAATGCTGCATCTCTTCCCGGACAACTGCCGTCCTGGTGGAAGAGGCGATGGCGGTTTTCCAGCCGTTCTGCCGCAGGGCGTCCAGGATCTCCCGGACGCCGGGTTTCAGTTCCAGCTTGCCTTCGCCGACATTTTCCCAGTATCTCGCAGACATCTCCGCCTTATAGGTGTCATAGGGAAAATCTGCTCCATATTTTTCCAGGAACAGCCGCCGGGATTCTGCCGCATTTGTACCGAGACAGCGCAGACAGACCTCCCGGACATCTGGAATGCCGTGGATCTCTGCGGTCTGTTCCCAGCTGCGCAGTACCAGCGCCTCAGAATCGAACAGCACGCCGTCCATATCGAATACCACACACTGCATGGCTGTATCCTCCGATCAATTTTCGCTTTCCTGCTTTTCCTTTTTCTCCTGGCTTTCCAGCTTAGACATCTCCGCCCGCAGACAAGTCACTGCGGATTTCAGCATGGTGATGTCCTCCATGGTCAGATCCGGAATGTGAATCTGATCCAGATCCTGCTGCTGTACCTTTTGACCTGCCATCCGGGCGATTCTCGCCGGAACGCCCACGGCGGTACAGTTGTCAGGAATATCTTTCAGCACCACCGCATTGGCAGCGACCTTGACGTTGTTCCCGATGTTGATAGGACCCAGCACCTTTGCGCCGGCGCCCACCATCACGTTGTCACCCAGGGTAGGATGCCGCTTGCCTTTGTCCTTGCCGGTGCCGCCCAGAGTCACGCCCTGGTACAGCAGGCAGTTGTCACCGATAATGGTGGTCTCGCCGATCACCACGCCCATGCCGTGGTCGATGAACAGACCCTTTCCGATCTGCGCACCGGGATGGATCTCGATGCCGGTCTTGTGTCTTGCACGCTGGGATATGATGCGTGCAATGGTATAGAATTTGTGCTGATAGAACCAGTGGGCACGCCGATAGCTGCGCACCGCTTTCAGCCCGGAGTATGTCAGCAGAATTTCAAAGCTGCTGCGTGCCGCCGGGTCTTTTTCCTTGACGATGGCGATATCTTCCCGTAGCTGTCGAAACATATTCCAATGTCACCTCCCAAAATTGTCCATGCACCTGCCTGCGACAGAAAAACCGCCTCTGCAAGTGCTGTTTTCGTACACTTCCAGAGGCGGAAAAAATTCTTCCACGGTTCCACTCTGATTTCTCACTCAACAGGACACCCAAAAACGGGAATCCCTTCTGCCGATAACGGAGCAAAACCCGGACACGGATACTCCGGCGTCAAACGCCATTCCCCATGCCAACGGAGAACGCCGTCTGACGCTCTCATCGCAGTTGCACTTCACCCCGACGCAGGGCATTGTTCCACCGACAATGCTCTCTGTACGCTGCCGCCGGAGATACTCTCACTGCTGCGTTGTTCGATTCATCTTTCTGTAATCCTCTACAGTACTATTATTATATGCGATTTCGGCGGTTTTGTCAATGAATTTTTTGTGGCGCAGAATGATTTTCTCCCTGCGGCTTATTTTTCCAGCAGTTCGCTCCAGGTCTGCCGGATTCCTGCGCGTGGAGCGCCACGTAGTACATCAGATAAAAAATGTCGGAAGCATCCACCGCACCGTCACAGTCGATGTCTGCGGCAGTGATCTGCTGCGGCGTCAGTTCGCCGGCATTGCCCACGGCGATGTTTGCCACATAGTACATGGCGTAGAAGATATCCGTGGAATCCAGCGTCCCGTTTTCGTCCACATCGCCCAGCAGCGTGTCCGTGCTGTTCAGATCCGCAAAGGGAATATCGTAGTTCGCAGCGTATTTCTGTGCGAAAGAGCCGGCATATCCCCGGATGGTCAGCCCGTCACATTCGCTGAATACAGATTGCCCCATGCTGGTCACGCTGTCGGGAATGGTGATACGGGTCAGATTGGTGCAGGATGCAAACGCCCAGTTCTCCATTTTGGTCAGACTGTCCGGCAGGCGCAGACCCGTCAGCCCAGTACACGATGAAAAAGCATTGCTCCGGATGGTGGTCAGACCTTCGGGCAGGACGATCTCCGGCAGACTGTCGCACTGATAGAATGCGGCAACTTCAATGGTGGTGATATTTTTCGACAGCTTGACACGACGCAGTCCCTTGCAGCCGGAAAAGGCAGAAGAGCCGATTCTGGTGACGCTGTCGGGAATGGTCACGCTGGTCATCTGTGTGGAACAGGCGGTCACGAGACCAAAGTCGGAGGAAAAGGCATAGTTGGCGATATCGGTCACCCCGTCGGGGATGACAACATCTCCGGTACAGGTCTGTCCGTCAACAACAATGTGGTTGACAATCACCAGCGGATTTTCTGCCTGCCGGGCTTTCAGCCACGGCGTGAACGAAAACGCCTCTTTCCCGATATAGGTGACACTCTCCGGAATGGTGATATCAGTCAGTTTTGAACAGCCCCGAAAGACAGCATCTTTGATACTGGTCACCGGACAGCCGTCGATCTCCGCCGGGATCTCCACAGCAGTCACCGCAGTGTCACAGTCGGTAATGGTGACCGTTCCGCTGCTGCTGACAGAATAAGTCAGACTTTCATAAGTGCCGGTGGCTGCGCTCGCCGACAATACCGGCTGCACATTTTGCAGCACACCCGAAAAGCCGGACATTCCCGCACAGCCCAGACACACCGCACCGGCAGCAATCGCCGCCGCAAGCTTTTTCCACAATTTCATTGACATTTCCCCATTCCCCTTTTGCAAAATATGATTACTTTATTATAGCATGACCTTGTGAAAAAGTCAATTGGATTCGCTTTTCCCCACCAAAAAACCGGTTCCTGTACCAACAGAAACCGGTTCTTATCTCTCACAGTGTGCGCACACACACCAAACACGCTTATGCGGAAACGCTCTGACTGAGCGCCTGCCGTTTTTTCGCCGCAGCGGTGCGCCATGAAATCAATCCGACTGCCAATGCTGCCGGAATCACAATCAGCAATGTCACAGACAGGAAGTTCACCGGAATCCAGCCCAGGGCATAATCGCCGCCGAATGTGGAAAAGCTGTTGACGGCAAAGTGCATGATCATAGAAAAGACCACGGACTTATAGTGATGCGCTACCCAGCCCAGCACCAGACCGCCGAAAAAGGCATACACGCCCTGCACCCAGTTCATATGCGCCACGCCGAACAGGAACGCCTGCAGCAGGTTCGCCGCCCAGAATCGACCGAACGCCTTTTCTGCATACTTCATGGTCAGCCCACGGAAGATCAGTTCCTCGCCGATGGGCGCCAGGATCACCGTTGCAAAGATCACCATGTAGTTTGTGCCGATGCCGGACTGCTCCAGCATCGCATAGGTATCTTCCACCATACGAGGGAACAGCAGGGTCTCCAGACCGGCTGTTCCGCTGCTGAATACAGCCATCAGAATGCCCAGTCCCAGCCCCATCAGAATCGGTTCCGGTCTCAGTTTCTGCACGGTCTCCCGTGGGGCTGGCCGTGGTTTCTGAAAGCTAAGACGATACCAGAACGCAAACCCCACTGCCGACACCAGATGCGCCAGCACCGTGGCAACGGGGATGCTGGCGGAGACGATTTCCTCATACGCCGCCATAACGTTCTGGGTTCTGCCGCTCTGGAACGCATTCACAAATACCATGATGACAACCACCACAACGGAAACCAGTATCTGCACGGCAAAAAAGCCTACCAGCGGCAGCAGCGACAGGAAAAAGTTTGCCACACGTCCCGGCTCTTTTTTCTGCGGCGGCTGATACGCACAGCCGTTCTGCATTTGCGGCGCATACGGCTGATATGGCTGCTGGTACTGCTGTTGAGGATAGCCGTAGTTGTTCTGCGGCTGCTGGTACTGCTGCTGGGGATAACCATAGCCATTCTGCGGCTGCTGGTACTGCTGCTGATAGCCGTAGCCATTCTGCGGCTGTTGGTATTGCTGCTGCGGATTGCCGTAATTATTCTGCGGCGGCGGTGTCTGATTCGGGTACTGCTGGGGATTCTGCTGTTCTTCCATAGGCTTTCCTTTCACTCAGTCACGCCGAAAATGTCTCTGGTGTAGACCTTTTCCCGGATGTCGTCCAGACAGCTGTCATAGCGGTTTGCGATCACGGCATCGCACATTTTCTTAAACTGTTCCAGGTCATTGACCACAGTGCTGCCGAAAAATGTAGTGCCGTTTTCCAGCGTCGGCTCATAGATCACCACGGAGGCACCCTTTGCTTGATGCGTTTCATTACGCCCTGGATGCTGGACTGGCGGAAGTTGTCGCTGTTCGCCTTCATGGTCAGACGATAGACACCGACTACCACCGGCTTTTCCTTCTGGCTGTCGTAGGTGTTGTCATCGTCATAATCATAGCAGCCAGCCATGTGCAGCACACGGTCGGCAATGAAGTCCTTTCGGGTGCTGTTTGCGGCAACGATCGCCTCGATCAGATTCTCCGGCACATCAGCATAGTTCGCCAGGAGCTGTTTCGTATCCTTGGGCAGGCAATAGCGCCGTAGCCAAAGGACGGATTGTTATAGTGTGCGCCGATACGGGGATCCAGGCAAACGCCGTCGATGATCTGCCGGGTATCCAGCCTTTCATTTCGGCATAGGTGTCCAGTTCGTTGAAGTAGCTGACACGCAGCGCCAGGTAGGTGTTGGCGAACAGTTTCACTGCCTCTGCCTCGGTGTAGCCCATAAACAGCGTGGGGATCTCTTCCTTGATCGCACCCTCCCGGAGCAGTCCGGCAAAGGTGTGTGCGGCGGCAGTCAGCGTCTCGTCTGCGGCATCCGTTCCCACAATGATGCGGGACGGATAGAGGTTGTCGTACAGCGCTCTGCCTCCCGGAGAAATTCCGGCTGAACAGGATGTTCTGACAGTGGTACTTTTCCCGGACGGACTGGGTATAGCCCACCGGAACGGTAGACTTGATGACCATGACTGCATCCGGATTGCAGGACAGCACCAGTCGATCACTGCCTCTACCGCAGAGGTATCGAAAAAGTTTTTGCGGCTGTCATAGTTGGTGGGTGCGGCGATGATAACGAAATCCGCCTGGCGGTATGCTGCCGCTCCGTCCAGCGTTGCAGTCAGATCCAGGTCTTTTTCTGCCAGATACTGCTGGATCTCCGCATCAATGATGGGCGATTTCCGCTGGTTGATGAGTTCCACCTTTTCCGGAATGATGTCTACTGCCAGCACCTTGTGATGCTGTGCCAGCAGGATGGCGTTGGAAAGTCCCACATAGCCGGTTCCTGCCACTGCAATTGTATATTTTTTCTCCATGTCCTTCTTCCTCATATACAAGCCTGGTTTTGCATCCTTTCCACGTGTCATGTCCGGACGGCACAGGCTCTCTAAAACAATGAAAAACCGGCGACACCCTGCCGCCGGTTTTCTGCGTGTGTATCTTATATGCTATTGTAGCACATTTTGGCGTATCCGTCAAGCCGGCGGATAACTGCCTTTACACAAATCAATTTCAAGTCCTCCTTGAAAAGGGGGATGTCAGCGTAAGCTGACAGGGGGATTAACTTCTCATTCAAACCTATGGCTTGCCAGCTCAGTACCAGTCGCACATTTCAGACACTGCGCTGAGAGCCTTTGATTTCCGTGTAACCACCCTTACGCATTCTGCTGCATCCCCGTATACAGCAGATAATACCGTCCTTTTTCTTCCATCAGCTTTTCATGGCTGCCACGCTCAATAATGCGTCCGTGATCCAGCACCATGATAACATCGGAATTCTGAATGGTGGAGAGCCGGTGGGCAATGACGAACACCGTTCTGCCGTGCATCAGCGCATCCATGCCTGCCTGGACAATGCGTTCCGTCCGGGTGTCAATGGAAGAGGTCGCCTCGTCCAGGATCATGACCGGCGGGTCTGCTACTGCCGCTCTGGCGATGGAAAGCAGCTGGCGCTGTCCCTGGGACAGCCCGGAACCGTCACCGGACAGAACTGTATTGTAGCCGTCCGGCAGCAGCATGATGAAGTGGTGGGCATTGGCACGCTTTGCCGCAGCGATGCACTCTTCATCGGTGGCATCCAGTCTGCCGTAGCGGATATTGTCCATGACCGTGCCGGTAAACAGGTTGACATCCTGCAAAACAATGCCCAGCGAGCGCCGCAGGTCGGGCTTTCGAATCTTGTTGATGTTGATGCCGTCATAGCGGATCTTGCCGTCCGCCAGATCATAGAACCGGTTAATCAAGTTGGTGATAGTAGTCTTTCCGGCGCCGGTCGCACCGACAAACGCCACCTTTTCGCCGGGCTTTGCGTACAGGCTCACGTCGTGCAGCACGATCTTATCCGGCACATAGCCGAAGTCCACGTCAAAGAACCGGACATCGCCCTCCATCCGGGTATAGGTGACTGTGCCGTCTCCGTGGGGATGTTTCCACGCCCACACGCCTGTGCGGTGGTCGGTCTCCGTGAGAACGCCGTCCTTCTCCTCGGCATTGACCAGCGTCACATAGCCTCGTCGGTCTCCGGCTCTTCGTCCAACAGTTCGAAGATACGTCCTGCGCCGGCAAGCGCCATAACGATTGCACTCGCCTGCTGGGAAATCTGGCTGATGGGCATGGTAAAGCTGCGGCTCAGCTGCAAAAAGGCTGCAATTGCACCCAGCGTTAGACCGCCCACACCGTGGAATGCCAGCGCACCGCCCAGCATTGCCAGCAGCACATACTGCACATAGCCCAGGTTGTTCATAATGGGCATCAGAATGTTGGCAAAGCTGTTCGCCCAGGCAGCGTTCTGAAACAGCTCTTCGTTCTTCTGGTCGAAACCAGCCTTGGTTTCTTCCTCGTGGCAGAACACCTTGATGACCTTTTGTCCGTGGATCATCTCTTCAATATAGCCGTTCACCGCACCGATGGAGTTCTGCTGCTTGACGAAGAACGCACCGCTCTTGCCGCCCACGAACTTGGTAATCACCATCATCACTGCCACAAACGCCAGGACAAACAGCGTCAGCCAGATGCTCAGACGCACCATTGCCACGAATACGGCAATCACCGTCACGATGGACGAAAAGATCTGCGGCACACTCTGCGCCAGCATCTGCCGGAGCGTATCGGTATCGTTGGTGTACAGGCTCATGATGTCGCCGCTGGCATGGGTGTCGAAAAAGCGGACGGGCAGCGTCTGCATATGGGAAAACATCTCGTCACGGATGGTTTTCAGAATACCCTGTGCCACCACGACCATGAGCCGGTTATAGAACAGCGTCCCCAGAATGCCGGCGGCGTACAGCACGCCCAGTCTTGTCAGCGCTCTCGCCAGACCGGAGAAGTCCCGGCTGCCGTCCAGCAGCATGGGAGAAATGTAATCGTCGATCAGCGTTTGCAGAAATGTCGAGCCTGCCACGCCGGCAATGGCACTGACGAGAATGCACACCAGCACCAGCACAAGCTGGAGCCAATACTTTTTCATATAGGAAAGCAGCCGCACAAAGCTCTTTCCTGCGCCCTTTGCAGCCCCGGGCATCATGACGCCACGAGGCGGCGGTCCTCCTTGTCGTTTCTGACTCATTGCGGAACACTTCCTTTCTGCTGGGATTCATAGACTTCCCGATAGATGGCATTGCTTTGCAGCAGTTCTTCGTGTGTGCCGACGCCGTCCACTCTGCCCTCATCCATTACGATGATCTTATCGGCATCCATCAGCGAGGTCACACGCTGGGCAATGATGATCTTGGTGGTATCCGGAATCTCGTCCCGGAGCGCCTGGCGGATGCAGGCGTCCGTGTGGGTATCCACGGCACTGGTGGAGTCGTCCAGAATCAGAATCTTCGGCTTTTTCAGCAGCGCCCGTGCAATGCAGAGCCGCTGTTTCTGACCGCCGGACACATTGGAACCACCCTGCTCAATGTAGGTGTCATAGCCGTCCGGGAACGTCTGAATGAATTCATCGGCGTGCGCCAGGCGGCAGACACGCTGCATTTCCTCATCGGTGGCATTCGGGTCACCCCAGCGGAGATTCTCCTTGATCGTGCCGGAAAACAGTACGTTTTTCTGAAGCACCATAGCGACTTCTTCCCGGAGTTTCTCCACGTCATACTGCCGCACGTCCACGCCGCCTACCTTCACTGTGCCGATGGTGGCATCGTACAGCCGTGGGATCAGCTGCACCAGCGAACTTTTGGCGCTGCCCGTGCCGCCCAGAATGCCCACGGTCATGCCAGCCGGAATGTGCAGGTCCACATCCTCCAGACAGCATTTGTCCTCACGCTTGCTGTAGCTAAAGCTGACATGGTCAAAGTCGATGCTGCCGTCCGTCACTTCGGTGACAGCGTCCGCCGGGCTGACGATATCGCTTTCTTCGTCCAGAATTTCCACGATACGCTCGCAGGAGGCACGGGAAATGGTAATCATAACGAATACCATAGAAAGCATCATCAGACTGGACAGAATCTGAATGGCATATGTCATAAGGCTCATGAGCTGACCGGTGGTCAGTGTCTGGCTGACGATCATTCTTGCGCCGAACCAGGAAACCAGGATCAGACAGGCATACATACAAAACTGCATCAGCGGCATATTAAACGCCAGTCGCTTTTCTGCCCTGGAAAAATCCCGGTAGATATCCTCCGAAATGCCGGAGAACTTCTGAATCTCGTGATCTTCCCGGACAAAGGACTTTACCACACGGATGCCGTGGAGGTTTTCCTGTGTCACGTTGTTCAGCTTATCATAGGTTTTGAACACCCGTTCGAAAATGGGGTGTACCCGTGTCATAATGAAATACAGTCCCACGCCCAGCACCGGAATTGCCGCCAGATAGATCAGTGACAGCTTTGTGCTCAGCCGGAACGCCATGACCATGGAGAAGATCAGCATTGCCGGTGAGCGCAGCGCAATGCGAATCACCATCTGATAGGCGTTCTGCACGTTGGTCACGTCCGTGGTCAGACGGGTGACGATGCTGGCTGCGGAAAACTTATCGATGTTGGAAAAGGAATACTTCTGGACACGGTAGAACATATCGTGCCGCAGATTCCGTGCAAATCCGGCAGAGGCAAACGCCGCAAAGTGTCCGGCGAGTGCGCCGAAGATCAGAGAAAGCACACAGCACACCAGCAGGATCCAGCCGTAGTGCATCACCGCATCCATGCCGCCTGCGCCGTCAATGCCCTCGTCGATCAGCTTTGCCATCAGCAGCGGTATCACCACTTCCATGACAACCTCCAGCACCACAAACAACGGGGAAAGCAGGGAAAACAACTTGAATTCCCGAATCGACTGCATTAGTTTTCGAATCATTCGCTGTGACCTCCTTTACAAGTCCATTTCTGTGAAATGTCGTCGCCCAGGTTCTCCCGCATTTTTTGCGCCACCCGGAGAAATGTCTCCTGATCCTCATCCGGGATGCCCTGTGCCAGCATTTCTTCAAATCCGGCAATATCCTCCTCGATCTGCCGGTGCAGGTCTACTGCCTTTTGTGTCAGCACGATCCGCTTGAGCCGGGCATCCTGTGCCACGCTCTCCCGGCAGATCAGCCGTTTTCTCCATCAGCTGCAACGTCACCGTCACCGTAGAACGCTGATGGAAAACGCCTTTTCGATATCCCGCTGAAACACATCCCGACCCCGGTTCTCGTACAGATACCGGATCAGGTAGCCGTGCATTCCCGTCAGACGGTCTGCGTCCTGGTGCGCTGCGGAATAGCCACGCCGCCGTGCCATCATCTTTTCCAGCCGGTGTATCTCCAGTCCCAAATGCCGCATCGCCTGCCTCCTTTCTGCGCCTTTCCAGCGCCTGTTATTTCTGTTTAACACAAAACAGTTTATCACCAAACTGTTTACTGTAAAACTATTTTAGCACACTCCCCGAAAATGTCAAGGGTACTTTTGCAAAGTTTACATTTTCTTCAAACGATAGCCTATTTGACAAAGCCAGTGGGAAAATGGTATACTATAGGTAACATGAGAAAAGGAGGTTTTCCTCTTGCAAAAATACCGCTATTATCTGCCGCCCCGGTCAAAACTGCCCTTTGCGGCAGGCATTCTCGCCGGGCTAATGACGCTGAACACCATATATACGCTGATCTCTATGCCCTACTACACCCACTACTGGGACTACTGGGCAACCATGGTCTCCGGCATCCTGCTGTGTGGTTTCTGCTTTCTGTTCCGAAACCGGCACGCCGAACTGACCTTGATCCCGGCGGCAATGCTGGCGCTGATTGCCTGCATCACGCCGAATCTGATTCACTGGATGGAAGTGGGGCTGTTCTTTCTGCTGCTGCTGGAATGGCTGGTGCGGATGCCACGCTGGACAGGCAAATTGTTCCGAGTCCTGGGCGTTCTGTTCACCCTGGTCGGCGGCATCGCCATTCTGTCTCCCATGGCAGAGCGCATCTCCTCGCTGGCGGAGCGTGGAAACGCTGTCCCGGCGTTTGTTGTCCCGTTTGTTATCCGGAGTCTGGGCGGCGACCTGTTGATTTTGCTGACGCTGCTCCTGCTGGTTTTCGCCATGCAGCCCCATGTCCTGCCGGGCTGGATGGATGAGGGCGATCAGTACGACCGCATCTGGGAATAAAGGCAACATGACACAAAAAACCGTACCCCGGTGTTTTCCAAGGTACGGTTTTTCTATTGCAACGTTTTTCTTATTAGAATAAACGCTTTATTCTGTATAACCGGATTCTTTCATGCACTGCAAAATGCCGTCACGCAGTGCCTCCGGGCTGCCCATTTCTACAAAGGTGATGCCCGGCATCCCGTCTGTATAGCGTTCCCGTGTGGCAGCGTTGTCGCCCAGAATCATGGGCTTTTTCATTGCCTCATAGATATACGCCTTTCCGGGGATGGTGCGGTTCGCCTTGCCGTTTTCCTTGTTGAAATGCCCGGCGAGACAGAGGTCTGCCTGGCTGATGCGCTCCGCCAGCTCCGGCTGGGAAAGCCACCGGATATAGGTGATATTCGGGCTTTCTGTGGGTGTGACCTTCTGATCCACCGGTCCGATAAAGTAGAAGTGGATCCGGGGATCGTCTGCCAGCAGCGCCATTGCCTGCATGATAACATCCACGCCCTGCACCGGCAGCACGCTGCCGAAGTACAGCACGATAAACTGATCCTTCAGCTCCGGCGGTTTCACCTGGGGACGGGGATAGTAGATGCTGGTGTCTGCGTCCAGATACAAGGTCTCGATGGCAGAGCGAGCCTTGCCGAACTCTGCGGAGAAATAGTCCCCGTGGGCGTTGGTGTCGCTGACAACATGGTCTGCCAGTTTCAGCGTCCGGGTGTCGATCCAGTGGCAGAACTTTGCCCCCAGCGAGCCGGGACGCAGCTTTTCCGGTCGCAGACATAGTGTCATAGACGGAAATGAAAAAGTCGATATCCACCGTCTTTTTCCGGAAACGGTGCGCAAACAGCGGCAGCACCAGCTGCGGCGCAAAGCCCAGGAACACCGCATCAAACGGTTTCATGGACATGGTGCAGAGTTTTCCGTACACATGGAGCAGCCGCTTGGCATAGCTCTTCTCCCGGCTGCCCAGAACGGTCACACTTTTTGCGGTCTGTTCGATCAGCCGGATTTCCTGGGTATTCCGGAGATAGTCCAGGTTTTGGTGGTGACGAACAGTACATTCTGATTCTGATAAGACTGCAAGATACTGCCCTGCCTTATGCGACGGAGTTCACGAACATCTCATAGATGCAGCGAATTGCCTGTTCAAAGTCGGTCTCCTTCACAGCGACGATGACGTTCAGCTCGCTGGAACCCTGGTCGATCATGCGCACGTTGATGTGTGCGTGTGCCAGTGCTGCGAAAATTCTTGCGGCAACGCCACGAGTCCGGCACATACCACGACCTACTACAGCGATCAGCGCAATACCGTCCTCAGTTTCGATGCTGTCCGGCTGTACTGCCTTGATGATCTCGGTGCGGATCTCGTCCTCCAGACCGTTCAGATGCGCAGAGTCTACGATAACGGTCATGGAGTCGATGCTGGACGGCATATGCTCCAGCGGAATCTGGTGTTCCGACAGCACGTTCAGCACGTCACGGCAGAAACCGATCTGGCTGTTCATCAGATCCTTGTGGATGTTGATGGAGGTGAAGTCCTTCTTGCCGGCAATACCGGTGATGGTGTATGCAGACAGTTCCTCATCGGTGCTGTCCGGCACGATCATGGTACCCGGCTCATCCGGTGCGTTGGTGTTGCGGATGTTGATGGGGATGCCTGCAGAACGTACCGGGAAGATCGCTGCCTCATGCAGAACCGATGCGCCCATGTAGGACAGCTCACGCAGTTCGGTATAGGTAATGGTACGGATCACAGCCGGATCGTCTACGATGCGGGGATCGGCAACCAGGAAACCGGAAACATCTGTCCAGTTCTCGTACAGGGATGCCTTGACTGCGCCGGCTACGATAGAACCGGTGACATCGCTGCCGCCACGTGAAAAAGTCTTGACATAGCCGTCTGCGCCGCAGCCGTAGAATCCGGGGATAACGGCATTTTCCAGACCGCTCAGACGCTCACGAAGTACCTTTTCGGTCTTTTCGTCGTTCAGGCTGCCGTCCGGCTGGAAGAAGATGACTTCTGCGGCATCCACAAAGGGAAAGCCCAGGTATGCGGCGATGACCTTACCGTTCAGATATTCGCCGCGGCTTGCGGCATAGTCCTTGCCGGCACGCTTTTTGAAGTTTTCTGCGATCTCAGAAAATTCTGCCTGCAAAGAAAAATCCATGCCCAGACCGGAAATGATGTCGTTGTACCGTGCCTGAATCGCATCCAGGGCATCCGAGAAATCCAGACCCTGTTCTGCCAGGTCATAGCAGGTGTACAGCATATCGGTCACCTTGATGTCATCGGAAAAACGCTTGCCCGGTGCGGACGGTACTACATACCGGCGCTCCGGATCTGCCTTGATGATTGCTGCTGCCTTCTGGATCTGCTTGGCATCTGCCAGACTGCTGCCGCCGAACTTTACTACTTTCGTTGCCATATGTCTCACACAGAGGAAAAACCGGAACGGTCTCTCCTCACTCCTTACTAAAATGATATTTGCAGCCGATTCGGGAGAGCTGCGAACTCCGGTGATGCGCTTTTTCTGCCGCATCACATGATACTATATTAGTATATTGTTTTTCCGACAAAAAATCAATAGGGAAATACCACAATTTTTCCCGAGTTTTATTTTGTGTTTTTGGTAAATACGCTTGTATTTATAGGACGGACAGTTCCAGATTTCGTCCATTTCAACGTGATATCGTTCACACATCGTCTTTTTCCATAAATACAGCGTACACATTTTGTGCAGTCTGTATATTCAATTGTATGAAAGGTGTAAATTATCCGAATCCATAGGCTATATATTATTAATTGGGCAAAAAAAGATATTAGACAGAAAAAACAAACCGTGGTATACTGGATAAGGCAAGAGCGAACCAACACGCTCACACGCACAACATGACATCAAGCCACATAGGAGGACAAAGACAATGGGTGGAATTCTGGAAACGGCAATGCTGATCTGTTTCGGCTGTTCCTGGCCGATCAATCTGGTGAAGAACTACAAGTGCCGCAGCGCAAAGGGCATGAGTCTGCCGTTCATTCTCCTGCTGATGGTGGGCTATATCGCCGGCATCAGCGCCAAGTTTATCCTGGGTGTCAATGTCCATAACGCCTATGTGCTGGTGGTCTATCTGCTGAACCTGGCTATGGTAACGGCGAATCTGTTCGTATACTTCCGGAACTGCGCTCTGGATCGCAAGGCAGAGCTTTGCACAGAACCGGAGACAGACGACACCGCCATGGATCTGGTAGCTGCATCCGTTGCCGAACAGATACAGCAGCGGTCGAAAGAGCGTACCCGTACGCTCCGTCCCAAGGCAGCAGGAAACGCCGCTGTGCTGGACTATATCCAGTGGGGCAAGACCATCGAAGAATAACGAAATACCTCTCCCCTGGAGACCGCCGTTATCTCCTACACGCATCTTTGATGCGGCGGTTTCCGATATACTTTCCAGAAAGCTGGTCTGTTTTTCGACAGATCAGCTTTTTTTGGCGTATTTGCATTTTCACGCTATGGAATTTGTTATATGTTTTTCACAGAAAATTGTCTATATTGACATTGATATTGTGCAATCAAACATATATAATAATGGTATGTACGCAGTGCCGAACTGCGGTAAAAACGATATGCCATGTCTGCACACAAGGATGCAGACAAATGGACACATGAGGTGAATGTTTATGAAGAAGAAACTGACGGCATGGATCACGGCGGCTGCCATGGGACTTTCCATGCTGGGAACGGTTGTCCCACAGGCGGCTCTGGCGGCATCTGCTGCCGGAAGTATCCAGGTAGAGCATCTGGACCGAGGCATTTCCGCCATCAACACCAGTTCGGGGATGCTGGTCAGCTGGCGTTTTCTCGCCAACGATTCTGACAGCGCCGTATTCCAGCTGTACCGGAACAACACGCTGGTCTACACCAGCAGCGCCGGAGAATCCACCTGCTATCTGGACAAAGACGGCAAAAGCACGGACAAATACCGGGTAGACACACTGGAAGGCGGCAAGGTGGTCTCCTCTGCCGACTGCACCATGATCTCCAACCAGAACTATTTTCAGCTGAATCTGGATCCGCCCACCGGCAGCGGCTGCACCTATTCCCCGAACGACTGTTCCGTCGGCGATGCAGACGGTGACGGGATGTATGAGATCTTCATGAAGTGGGATCCCTCCAACTCCAAGGACAATTCCCAGAAGGGAAAGACCGGGAACGTTTTCATTGACTGCTACCGGCTGGACGGCACACGGCTGTGGCGCATCGACCTGGGCAAAAACATCCGTGCCGGCGCACACTATACCCAGTTTTTCGTAGCAGACTTCGACTGTGACGGAAAGGCGGAGATGACCTGCAAGACCGCAGACGGCACTGTAGACGGCAAGGTACTGTCATCGGCGATGCTCCAAGGACTACCGGAATTCCAACGGCTATGTGCTGTCCGGACCGGAATATTACACGCTGTTTGACGGCAGCACCGGCGCAGCTGGACACCATCAACTATGAGCCGGGACGTGGCACGGTCTCCAAATGGGGCGACAGCTACGGCAACCGGGTAGACCGGTTCTGGGGTACTGTGGCGTACCTGGACGGCAGCAAGCCCAGCGTTGTCACCGGACGTGGCTATTACACCCGGATGACCGCCACTGCCTATGATGTGGTCAACAAAAAGCTGGTCAAGCGGTGGGCGTTCGACACCGGAAACGACAAGAGCGCTGCCGGCTACGGCGACGGCAACCACAACAGCATGGCTGCCGATGTAGACGGCGACGGCAAGCAGGAGATCATCACCGGCTCCACCTGTATCGACGACAACGGCAAGGTGCTGTGGTGCCTGAACAAGGGTCACGGCGATGCCCTGCACCTGGGCGACTTTCTCCCGAACCGCAAGGGACAGGAACTGTGGATCTGCCACGAGGATAAGCCTTACGGCGTTTCTCTGGTAGATGCCTCCAACGGCAAGATTATCTTCCACAAGGACGGCACTGGCGACACAGGACGCTGCTGTGCGGACAATGTCTGGGCAGGCAACGACGGGGCAGAGTTCTGGGGACTGGACAACGATGTCTTTGACGGCAGCGGCAACACGCTCAGCTGCCGGAGACCGGCAATCAACTTCCTGTCCTACTGGGACGGCGACCTGGAACGGGAGATCCTGGACGGCAAAACCGATTCCCCTGCCACCATTTCCAAGATGGGCGCAGACGGCAAGCTGACGACCCTGCTCTCCACAGACGGCTATTACACCTGCAACACCACCAAGGGTACGCCCTGTCTCTCGGCAGATATCTTCGGCGACTGGCGGGAAGAACTGATCGTCCGGGCGGCAGACAGCAAGTCCATCCGGATCTACTGCACGCCATATGACACCGATTACCGCATCACCACACTGATGCACGATCCGCAGTACCGGGTACAGGTCTCTGCACAGCAGACCGCCTATAACCAGCCGCCGCACGCAAGCTTTTACCTGGGTTCTGACCAGCCCCTTCCGGCACGTCCCAATGTCACTGTGCTGGGACAGACAACGCCTACACCCACACCGACTCCCGATCCGGAACCAGTAACGCCTACCGCAGCCGTACTTCCGGAAGGCGCTGTGTTCATGCTGAGAAATGTGAACAGCGGTCTCTATCTGGAAGTTGCCAACGGCAGCGCTGAGGCTGGGGCAAATCTCCAGCAGTGGGGCGCAGACGGCGCAGCGGCGCACAATACCTGGCGTGCCGTTTCTGCCGGAGACGGTTACTATTATCTGTACAGCCAGGTGGGCGACAAGATCACCTACCTCATGGACATTTCCGGCGGCAAGGCAGACAACGGCACAAATGCCGCACTCTGGACAAAGAGCAGCCGGGAACAGGCACAGCAGTTCCTGTTCGCTAAAAACAGTGACGGTTCTTACACCATCTATACCAGGGCATCTGAGCTGAAAAGCTGTGTGGAAGTCGCTGACGCCAGCACGGCAAGCGGCGCAAATGTACAGCAGTATGCGTATAACGGCAACGCCTGCCAGCACTGGAACCTGGAAGAAGTCGCTGACACCGGCGTAAAGCTGGACACCACAAAGGTATACCAGTTCCAGAACAGCAACAGCAGTCTGATGCTGGAGGTCGCCAACGCAGCGCCGAGGCTGGGGCAAACGTACAGCAGTACGCCGAAAACGGCAACAACTGCCAGAAGTGGACGCTCAAGGAATTTGGTGACGGCTATTACTACATCCTGTCCCAGCTGAGCGACGGAAAGACCTATTACCTGGATGTTGCCGACGGCAAGAGCGATGACGGCACCAACATCCAGATCTTCACCAACAACAAGTCCTCTACCAGCTGTTCAAGTTCATCCCCAACCCGGACGGCACGTATTACATCGTCACACGGGCGACCAGAGACAAAGGCGGACTTGGCGTTTCCGGCGCATCCACGGACAACGGCGCAAACGTCATCCAGTGGACGAAAAACGGCAACGCCGACCAAAAGTGGATCGTCACCGCCATCGGCGACATCACCGCTCCGGTCACTACCACCGAACCGCCGGCAACAACACTGCCCACGGAGACTACCACCAGCGCAGCACCTACCGAAACGACTGCTGCACCGACAGAAACTACCACTTCCGCAGCGCCCACCGAGACAACTGCCGCACCCACGGAAACGACTACTTCCGCTGCACCCACCGAGACAACTGCCGCACCCACGGAAACGACTACTTCCGCAGCACCTGTGACCGTCACAGAGACTGTTCCGACCGAAACCACCTCTGAGACACCGGCGGAAACCTCACTCGCCACAACGGTTACAACAACTACCACTGCCGCTCCGGCATCCGGCGACACGACCACCTCGACCACAAAGGCGACGCCGGTGTCCTCGATCCTCTACGGAGACACCAGCATGGACGGCAGAGTGGACATCACAGACGCAGTCCTGCTGAATAAGGCAATTGCCGGCGCAGTAGAACTGGACACCAACGCACGCCAGAACGGCGACTGCAAACAGGACGGCGAACTGACGCTGGAAGATGCAGTGACACTGCTGCAGTTCCTGGTTCACGTTATCAGCAGTCTGCCGCAGTAAAAAAGCCTATTCCGAATCTAACCCAATCCCAAAACAGCGCCGTTTCCGGAAAATCCGCCGGGAACGGCGTTTTTCTGTGATGCCGTTTGCAAGATTTTCCCTTTCTCTGCATAGAATAGGATTGTATCCCTATGGCAACACAGAACGGAGGTTATTTTATGTGCGGAATCACCGGCATGATACATCTGGAACAAGACCTGCGGCAGCAAAAGGCGCTGCTGCGCAAAATGCAGGAGACCCTGCGTCGCCGAGGTCCGGATCAAGAGGGCATTTTTCTCTCGCCACGCTGTGCCATGGCGCACACACGCCTGGCGGTCATTGACGTGGAAAAGGGCAGACAGCCCATGGAGATCACCGCCGGCGGCGAGACCTATACCATCGTCTACAACGGCGAGCTTTACAACACGCCGGAACTGCGCACACAGCTGGAACAGGAGGGCGTGGTTTTTCAGACCCACTGCGACACCGAGGTCGTTCTCCAGTCCTACGCCCACTGGGGGCCACGCTGTGTGGAACAGTGCAACGGCATCTTCGCCTTTGCCGTCTGGGAACACACCGCCCAGCGGCTCTTTCTGGCACGTGACCGCATCGGCGTAAAGCCCCTGTTTTATGCGGAGATTCCCGGCGGTCTGGTGTTTGGCTCGGAGATCAAGGCACTGCTTCAGCACCCGGATGTTCCCCACGAGATCGACCAAAACGGCGTGGCAGACCTGCTGCTTTTGGGACCGGGACGCACACCGGGCTACGGCGTGTTCCGGACGATCCGGGAAGTCAAGCCGGCGCACTGCGGCTACTATATGCAGGGCAGTCTCCACCTGCATCCCTACTGGGAACTACATGCGGCAGTCCACACCGACAGCTTTGCCGAAACTGCCGCCCACGTCCGGGAACTGCTCACCGACGCTGTCCGGCGGCAGCTGGTGTCTGACGTTCCCATCGGCACATTTTTATCCGGCGGTCTGGATTCCAGCCTGCTCTCTTCCCTGTCCAGCCAAGTTCTCCGGGAACGTGGAGAAACGCTCCACACCTTCTCCGTGGACTACCGGGACAACGACCGCTATTTCCAGAAGAGCCATTTCCAGCCCACCAGCGACCCTGCCTATATCCGTGCCATGGAGCGCTATCTGGCTGTCAGCATCACTGGACGGTGCTGGATACGCCGGCGCTGGCAGAGGCGCTTTATGCCGCCGTGGATGCCAGAGACTTGCCGGGCATGGTGGACGTGGACAGTTCCCTGCTGCTGTTCTGCGGCGAGATCCGAAAGGAAGTCACCGTGGCGCTTTCCGGCGAATGCGCTGACGAACTGTTCGGCGGCTATCCCTGGTACCGGGATGCAGATGTACGCCGTGTCAACGGTTTCCCCTGGGCGCAGAGTACCGCCTATCGGGCAAAGTTCCTCCGTCCGGAGCTGGCGGAAAAGATCGACGCCCAGGCGTATGTCCAGGATGCCTATGAGCGCACCATTCGTGCCGCAGAAAAGCTGCCGGAGGATTCGCCGCTGGAATCCCGGATGCGGGAAATGATGAAACTGAATCTGGACTGGTTCATGCAGACGCTGCTGGATCGGAAGGACCGGATGAGTATGTACAATTCCCTGGAGGTGCGTGTGCCGTTCTGCGACTACCGCATTGCCGAGTATCTGTACAATGTACCGTGGGAATACAAGGACTGGAACGGCTATGAAAAGGGACTGCTGCGGACGGCGATGCAGGATGTGCTGCCGCCGGAGGTGCTGTGGCGCAAGAAAAGCCCCTATCCCAAAACCCACAACCCCAGCTATCTCCGGGCAGTGTCCGAAATGCTGCAAAAGGTGCTGGACGCTCCGGATGCTCCGGTACTGCAGATCGTCCGCCGGGAAATGCTGGAACAGCTATTGGACAGCGAAGAGTCGGTGCAGTGGTACGGTCAGCTTATGACCCGTCCGCAGATCATGGCGTACTTCGTGCAGATGGACTACTGGATGCGGAAATACCAGGTGAAGGTCGTTTTCTAAGGCAATACCGCACAAACCACAAAGAGCCGCAGGCTTGCTTTTTACAGCAGTGCCTGCGGCTCTTTTGTTCTGGTTGATTTATTCTGCTTGTTCCGGATTCTGCGTCAGCATGGGACGATTGAGGATCTGCATGAACTCTTCCCCGGTGATGGTTTCGTGTTCGTACAGATACTTGGCGATCTCATGCAGCTTCGGCATATGCTCCTGGAGCATTTCAATTGCACGGCGATACTGTTCGCCGATGATCTCTGTGACCTTTTTGTCGATCTTGGTCTGGGTCTCCATGGAACAGGTCAGGCTGGCGTCGCCGCCAGATACTGGCTCTGCACCGTCTCCATTGCCACCATGCCGAATTCATCGCTCATACCGTAGCGGCTCACCATCGAGCGTGCCAGCTTGGTCGCCTGCTCGATGTCGTTGGATGCGCCGGTGGTGATCTCGTGGAAGATCAGTTCCTCTGCGGCACGTCCGCCGGTCAGCGTGGCGATCTTGTTTACCATTCTGTCTTGGTCATAAGGTAATGCTCGCCCTCATCCACCTGCATGGTGTATCCCAGCGCACCGGAGGTACGGGGAATGATGGTGATTTTCTGCACCGGCGCAGACTGGGACTGGAGCGCAGCCACCAGTGCATGACCTACCTCGTGATACGACACGATGAGCTTTTCCTTGTTGGAAAGCACCCGGTTCTTTTTCTGATAGCCGGCGATGACCACTTCCACGCTCTCCATCAGATCTTCCTGTGTCGCACAGGAGCGTCCCAGACGGACAGCACGCAGTGCAGCCTCGTTGATGATGTTCGCCAGTTCCGCACCGGATGCGCCGGCAGCAGTCCGGGCAATGGCGGAAAAGTCCACGTTTCCGGCAAGCTTGATCTTCTGGGCGTGTACCTTCAGAATGTCGATACGTCCCTGGAGGTCGGGCAGTTCTACCGGAATGCGCCGGTCGAAACGTCCCGGACGGAGCAGCGCCGGGTCAAGGGATTCCGGACGGTTGGTGGCTGCCAGAATGACAACGCCCTTCGAACCGTCAAAGCCGTCCATCTCGGTCAGCAGCTGGTTCAGCGTCTGTTCCCGCTCGTCGTTGCCGCCGCCGTACTGTCCGCCGTCACGCTTTTTACCGATGGTGTCGATCTCGTCGATAAAGACGATACACGGGGCTTTTTCATTTGCCTGCTTGAACAGGTCACGCACCTTTGCAGCGCCCATGCCCACGAACATCTCCACAAATTCCGAACCGGAAATGGAGAAGAACGGCACATTTGCCTCGCCGGCAACTGCCTTTGCCAGCAGCGTTTTACCTGTTCCGGGAGGTCCTACCAGCAGTGCGCCCTTGGGCATAGATGCGCCGATCTCTTTGTAGCGCTCCGGCTTGTGGAGATAATCCACGATCTCCGCCAGCAGTTCCTTTGCCTCTTCCTCGCCGGCAACGTCCTTGAACTTGATGCCGGTGGTGGGCTTCACATAGACCTTGGCGTTGCTCTTGCCCATGCCGAACATCATCGAGCCGTCGCCGCCGCCCATACGCTGCGCCATCTTCTTGTTAAAGAAGTGGAACACCAGCAGCATCAGCGCAATGGGCAAAACATAGCTGATTAAAATGTACAGCAGCGGACTGGTGCCGCTGTCGATCTGGGACTCAAACTTTGCGCCGGAGTTATACAGACGCTGAATCAGATCCGGGTCGTCCAGCCGTCCGGTCTGATACACCTGCTTTTCGCTCTTATCCGTAAAGGTGATCTGGTTGCTTTCGATGGTAACTGAACCGATCTCATTGTTCTCTGTCATGCTGATAAAGGTCTCATAGCCGACTTCCTTGACCCGACCCTTGAACAGGTTCGGGAACACGAACGCCTGCAGCAGCAGAAAGACGCACAGGGCAATGATCCAGTACGAGATCCACGATTTTTTTGGTTTTTGCGGTTCTTCCATTAATACATTCTCCTCTCTCTGTACCGCAGTAAAACACATTTTCCTGCGGCGGGGATTTTTCAAAAGCGGAACGGTGATTCCGTTGTTCTATATCTTACTATAGCTTTTTGTGAAACAAAAGCGCACTTTGTGATAGTTTCATGAGAATTGCCGAAAGGTCTCTAAAAGATATTTTCCGCAAACACCAGCACCTGATAGTTTGTGCCGTAGCTGTCCGTCAGCACAAACGAACGCTCAGCCCGGCTCAGCAGCGGATCTTTCGCTGCCGCAAGCCCCTGGTATTCCTCGGTATCCAGCAGCAGGAAGTAGTCCTCCTGTCCTGGCTGGTCATCATACCAGGCAGCTGCGGTCTGATAGACGGCTTTCTGCACGCCGTCCTCATCCACATTGACGTTGCGCACCTTCAGCTTGTCGCCGGAGATCACCGTCATGGCGTTGGCGTGCCAGAACGTGGCATACCCATAGGTCAGCCCCTGCTCTTCCAGCATATTGGTCAGCTGGTACTGCACGTTGACCTCCGCCGCATTGGTGGGCAGCAGCAGGATGTTCCAGGCACTCAGCAGGCAAAAGCACGCCACCGGCACACAGAGCAGTCCTGCAACACGCTGCATGGCAGTCCACTTGGTAATTGCCCAGCGGAGAAATACCAGAGACACGATGGACGCTGTGCAGACAATGGGGCTGAGCCGCCAGTTTGCCACGGAAAGTGCGCCGCAGAGATAGCCCACCAGGATCAGCCCGGTGACTGTCCAGTGCGCCCAGAGCAGAATGCGCATCTGTCTGCCGGACTGCCCCTTATACTTGGGGTAGCAGCAGGTCGCCGCAACCGGCAGCACCGCCAAAATCAGCGCCGTGCCGATGCGGATCAGATTCATGACGCTCTCACCGGACATCAGCTTTTCGCCGGGAATATCTTCCAGCCCCAGCAGCGTCAGCCACGCCAGCGGCAGTTTCTGCAAATGCTCTGTCCAGGTGCTTTGGGCAGTCCAGTTGGAATAGGCATCCGCATAAGCCCCGGTGACGCCGTTTGCCCAGATGTTCCCCAGTTCCATGCCGGAGACAACTGCGATTCCCAGAGAGAGCAGCAACAGCAGCGCACGGGTGTTCTTCCAGTGGAGCAGCGGCGTTTTCCGATCCAGCAGCCGTTCCAGGAACAGCCCTGCCAGGATAGGCAGCGCAAAGATCGTCACCGCAGTGACCTGGTCGGTGCAGCAAAGCACGAAAAACAGGATCAGCGCAATAAATGTCAGAATGGAATGCACCCGTATTTTCCGGGTCTCCTGATGCACTACCACCAGATTTTGCAGCCGGAACAACAGCGCCAGTCCGCAGAACAGGAACAGGATGCCCAAGCTATAATAGATGGTATGTCCCCAGAAGATCTCACGGAGCTTTTTGCTGGCGCTGAGAATCATGAGGAAGATCGCCGCTGTGGTACAAATCCAGCGATAGTCCCAGTGCATTTCCCGGAGCATCCAGCAAAGCACCGCCGTGAGCAGCAGGAAAAAGAGCAGCATCCCCAGCATATGGGTCGTCATGGACAGCCCGAAAAAGGGCAGAAACAGCAGCATCAGCAGGCTGCCGCCAAAGGGCAGCAGACAGGCGTAGGAAAAGTCCGGGCTGATAAGCTTTCCGCTGTCGAAGGTTGCCTTTGCCCAGTAGATCGTATCCGTACAGTCGGCGTGGAACTCGCCCTTTGCCGGACAGATGATGTAATACGCCACCAGTCCCAGCGCCACCACCAGCAGCACCGGCGGAAATACCATGCAAAAGCTCTCCCAGAACAGCTTTCCCAGCTGTTTTCTGGGAACGCTCTCCGGCACCGGCTCGGCGGAAATGGCAGCCGGTTCCAGGTCAGACGGTTTCAGCCCGTCCGGTTCGGTCGGCTCGTCCGGCGGCAGAACTGCATCCGGATTGGAAACGGCTATGGGTGTATCCGGTGTATCCGTATTCTCCGCCGGGCTTGTCTCCGGAACAGCGTCCTGCTCCGGCACAGTCTCCACGGATGTTCTTGTTCGGTCATAGATCGCTCCTTTTCTCAGACAGAGGCAGTTCCGGTGAGTACTTCTGCCGGATAGTTCAGCTGTTCCGGTGTCCACGCCGCCATAATGGGCTGATACTCCCGTGCCATTGCCTTTGCGCCCTCCAGATCATGGGCAAGGTAGTTGCCGCACTCTTGGCGCTTGCCGCGGGAATCTCTCCGGTGAAGTCCAGCACATATTGAAGTGTCTCCTGCACCAGGCGAATGGCATCTGCGCCGGAAACGGTATCCCGTGTGAGGAAATAGAACCCGGTGCGGCAGCCCATGGGTCCCACATAGACCACACCGTCCGACAGCGGCGTATTGCGCACATAGGTGGCAAAGAGGTGTTCGAAAGTGTGCAGGGCGTTGTCCTCCAGATAGTCGCCTGCCGGATTGTTGGGCAGTTTCATGCGCATATCATAGGTCACAACATCTCCGTCCACACGGGAAATGTACATACCGGGTTTCAGATAATCATGATTGATGGTAAAGCTTGTGATCTGTTTCATTGCAGTAACCTCCAGGGTCGTGATTCCGCACAGCACCGTGCGGTTTTTGGTTTCTTTCATTATAGCAAAATCGGGGCGATATTGTCAAGGAATCTTTGCGAATCAAATGCAAAAAACCGGGCTGCGTGGGCAGTCCGGTTTTGCAGGGTTGCTTAAAACTAGATGCTTATTCCGTACTCGGCAGTGATGTGATAATATGCACCAAAAACTGCATCAGTACAATCGCATCATTTGCACCGATCTCATCATCTCCATTGCAGTCTGCATTTTTCTGCGCCGTACTGTCCAGTGAAACAGCGCTGGCACAAGCCTTGTTCAGCAGAACCGCATCTGCGATATCGACTCTGCCGTCCTGGTTGACATCACCGATCAGATATTTTGCCTGTTCCAGATGATCTACAGTAAATGTTACTGTAATATTTTGCATGACTGCAGTATTCTTTGAAAGATCGTTGACCTTTCCAACCTTTGAAACACCCCAGGTATCTGTCAGATAAATCCTGGTAAACCCTTTGTCATCCGCATAATATGCAGTATTAACTACACCATCTGATGCAGAATAATCCACTTCTTTCCGTCTACAAAAACAGAATCAATGGTTACCGATAAATCGGGGTATGTATCAGAGGTAATGAAATTATTATCTGCCGAATTCAGTTCCAGCACTAGAAATTCAATCGTTCCTGTACCGTCTCCCGTAATATCCCAGGATGCAACATATTGTCCAGAACCTGTCAGCTGTGCAGCATGACTGGTGACATCATCCGTGTTGCGTTCATCATCAACGCCCCAGTACTGATAGCCGCCCATCTGTCCTATCAATGTAGCCGTTCCCAAAACGCCGGTCGGTTTACTATCGGGAACTTCCAATGTAACAGAACTCATAGCGCCATCATAAGAGACTACAATGGATGTTGTGCCTGCGCCCACGATCGTCACACAACCGGAATTATCCACTGTTGCAACAGATGTATCGGTAGAGTACCAGATTCCTGCCCCGTCAGGTACATTGCTCACCAACAAGAAACTGTTTCCCACACGCAGCAAATTCTGTACAGGCGGATCAATGGTGAGTTTTTTTGCCGTGGTTGTGGTGGTTGCAGCTGTAGTTGCGGCAGTTGTTTTCTCTGTGGTCGGCATCGCAGTAGCGGTTACTTCCGCAGTGGTGCTTTTCGTTGTTGTACTAAACATAGGTCTAGTAGTTGAATCAGGCATAGTAGTGGATGCAGGCATGGTAGCAGATGTAGTGGTAGTCGTCGTTGTCGTTGTCGTAGTTGTTGTAATCGTGGTTATTGTAGAAAATGCTGCATCTGAAATGATCTGATAGTTCAAGTCATTTTCTTCAGCATACTCCTGTGCCGCCGAACCCTCTGTGCAATAGATCGTGACTGTGTTCATTCGGGAATAAGTCCCGTCTGAGTTCTTCCAGAATCCAAACGCATGACTGCCAATAGAGGTTACGGTAGACGGGATATAAATTTCCTTGAGATTCTTACAGTTCAAAAATGCCTCATCGCCGACTGTCTTTAATTTTGACGGCAGCAACAAAGAATACAGTTCCTGATAACCGCTGCAAACGCTGTCTGCAATGGCAGTTACTGTGTATCCTTCCACATCGGTAGGCAGATTCAGATAGCTGATGGTATTATCATCCCCGCCGATATAAGTGGCAGTTTGCGTTGCACGGTCATATCGATACTGCTTGTCTGTGGGCAGCGGCGGATTCAACGTGCCGTCACTGCATCTTACCATGGTTGTACTCAGATAATCCGGACAGAACGATTTCCACTGGGCACAAGTGCGTCATAGGTGATATAATTGCAAGTGTCATTGTAGGAATAGCTGTCGGTGCAGTAAAACCTGCCGTCCGTGCAGATCACTGGCGTATCCGTGTATACCTTGCACTGAGAAAGATACTGCTCACAAGTGCCGTCATATTCGATTTTCACCTTCTCATAACTCGTACAGCGAATATCTCCGATATTAGAAAGCGTACTCGGGATCAACAAACGAGGCGTTCCCCAGCTGTATCTATAACTCGACGTCCTACTAGAGGAATAAGACACCGTCATATCTCCAATTTCCGTAACCGGAATGTCATCGATCGTGTCCGGGATCTCAACTACTACGGAAGAAGCGTCCACATGAGAAGCTCCCACAATAGGAATATCACTGTCCAAAGCATACCTATCAGGACCATCAGACGTATACGTATACACTTCGGAACGTGTCTGAATGGAAACACTGGTAATTCGAATATGGCTGTTCGAAACCACATTTCCGATGGTGTCATCCCAGTGCGATTCTGTTACAGTCACATATCCAATAGAAGAATTCCAACTAGTATCTCCATAATACCCTGCATCAATGCTGCCATATTCTCTGTAATACTTCGTTTCCGAAACGGTTTCCCCGCTTGCCGCAAAAACGTGTTCCTGCGACATCAGAGCAGATTCCGGCAGCGCCCCTGTACCGACAAAGCACAGCACGCCGGCAACTGCTGCTGCGGCAATTTTTCGTAAAAAGCCCATACACAAATCCCTCTTTCTGCTTTTTTCACTGCCAGATACCGACAGCATCTATCGTAATTATACCACGAAATATGCAAAATGTCAACCCATACGCAAAAAAGCCGTCACATACAATTTCGGTATGCGACAGCTTTTGTTTTTATTTATGCCTCGGTCGGTGCAGAGGATTCCCTGCTCTCTGCCGGCTTTTCCTCAGCCGGTGCAGCATCTCCGTTCTCCGCCGGTTCTGTTTCGGCAGTCTCTTCTGGTTCTGCCGGAACCTCTTCGAACTGTGCCGGATCCATCTTACCCTGCATCAGTGTCTCGAAGTCGTCCTTTTCGATCTTCTCGTGGATCATCAGATACTTCGCCAGCAGTTCCAGTTGATCCATGTGCATTTGCAGGATCGCCGTTGCCTTGTCGTATGCCTTTTCAATGATCTCACGTACTTCATCGTCGATCTCTCCGGCAACACGGTCAGAATAATCCCGGGACGAACCCAGGTCTCTGCCCAGGAAAACCTCGCTCTGGTCGTTGCCGTAGACCACCGGCCCCAGCTTTTCGCTGAAACCATAGCGTGTCACCATGCTCCGTGCCGTAGAAGTAGCACGTTCCAGGTCGTTGGATGCGCCGGTGGAAATATCGTCCAGCACCAGCTGTTCTGCCACACGTCCGCCCAGCAGGGTGATGATGTTCTCTTCCATTTCCTTCTTGGAAACAAAGCTCTTATCCTGCTCCGGCAGGGACATGGTATAGCCGCCTGCCATACCTCTGGGGATAATGGACACCTGGTGTACCTTATCCTGGTGGTCGCAGTAATAGGTGCAGACTGCGTGACCTGCCTCGTGGAAAGCGGTAAGGCGCTTTTCCTTGGGCGTCACCTTATGGGACTTCTTTTCCGGTCCGGCAATGACCTTGATGGTCGCCTCCTGGATCTCCTCCATGGTGATGGCTTTCTTGTCTTTCCGGCTGCCAGCAGGCACGCCTCATTCACCAGGTTTTCCAGATCAGCACCGGTAAAGCCTACCGTCGATTTCGCAATGGTGGAAAGATCAACGTCCGGACCATGCTCTTGGTCTTGGTGTGTACTTTCAGGATCTGCTCTCTGCCCTTGACATCCGGATAGCCCACCACGATCTGGCGGTCGAATCTGCCCGGACGCAGCAGCGCCGGGTCGAGGATATCACGGCGGTTGGTGGCGGCGATAACGATGACGTTATCCTTTCCGGTAAAGCCGTCCATTTCCACCAGCAGCTGGTTCAGCGTCTGCTCCCGTTCGTCGTGTCCGCCGCCGATGCCTGTGCCACGGTGACGGCCTACAGCGTCGATCTCGTCAATGAAGATGATAGACGGTGCATTTTTCTTTGCCTGGTCGAACAGATCACGGACACGGGATGCACCCACGCCCACGAACATTTCTACAAAGTCCGAACCGGAGATAGAGAAGAACGGGCAGCCTGCCTCGCCGGCAACGGCTCTGGCAAGCAGTGTTTTACCAGTACCCGGAGGCCCCATCAGCAGGACACCCTTCGGGATGCGTGCGCCCAGTTCAGCGTACTTCCGGGGATTCTTCAAGAAGTCCACGATCTCTTCCAGCTCGTGCTTTTCCTCATCCGCACCGGCAACATCGGCGAAAGTCGCCTTTCGGGTGTTCGCCTGGTTCTTGATGTTCGCCTTGCCGAAAGAGGTATACTTGCCGCCGCCGTTTGCCTGCCGCATCATGAACACAAACAGGAGGATCATCAGCACCAGCAGTACCAGCGTGGGGATCAGCGTCAGCAGCCAGGAGGTGTCACGGATCTTGTAATAGTCCACCTGCAGCGGCTGATCCGGATGCTTTTCGTTGTAGTCCTTGCGATAGGTCTCCGTATCCTGGCGGAACACGGAAACATTGGGGACATCATAGGTGAGCTTGTCGCCGTTTTCCAGGGTCAGTTTCAGTTCGCCGGAACCCAGATCCAGCGTGTATCCGGTGACCTCATAGTTGTCGAAGTACTTCATGATATCGGAATACTTCGTCTCCTTGCCGCCGCCTTTCATGCCGGTCAGCAAAAAGACCAGCGCACCGATCAGCACAACAAAAACGAGCAGATACGCTCCGATCCCACGGCCTTTCTTTGGTGTCAAATCAAATTCACTCCATTCTGTTGAAAAAGAGACGCAGCCCGGCGGTCTCACCGTTCCTGTCTCTATGTTGTTTCAAACCATTCCAGCACCAGCAACCGGCGTGTCTTTTCGTCCGGGCAGACTCTCACCGCACAGCCCACACCCCGGACGCAGACCACGCCTTCGCCGTCTGCCAGAATATACGCTGTACTGCGGCGCTCCGGCGGCAGATTCGCCTGGATCAGCTTTTCACCGCAGAGGTAAACCCTCTGCCAGGGAGCTGCATCCGGTCGCCCGACTGCCGGGGGCGCAGGAACATTTCACCTTTTATTTTATCATAATCCAGCAACTCGTTTGCAGATTTTTTATGAACATTTTCGTTTTTTTCCAATTCTTCTGGGGATATCAGCTGTGCCGCAAGCACCCAGCCGGAGTCCAGCCGGTTCTCTCCCAACTGCACCCGTACCGGTTCCAGGATATCCCGGCGTTTCGGACAGGTCTCTATGGTCAGTCTGCCCGGTTTTCCCACGGCATAAACATCCCCGGACAAATTCCACCTGCCGCCCTGCCGGGTCAGCCGTTCCAGCCGTTCCAGCAAAGGCGCATCGCAGGAAAAACCGCATTCCTCCAGGAGCATGGCAATACAGCGAAACCGCAGCGCCGGATGCAGCTGTTCCAGCCCATCCAGGGTGTTTTCTGCGGTGTGACAACAGCGGTACGCCGCCGATGCCTGCTGTGTCAGAAAATTGTCCTCCCGACGCAGACTCCGCAGGTATAGGAAACCGTCCGCTCTGCCGCCGGGTTCAGAGCCTGCATTGCCGGAATGATATGGTGGCGGATCCTGTTCCGGGTGTAGTCATCGGTCAGATTGGTGCTGTCTGTCACATAAGTCTGTTCCAGCGCCGCCAGGTGTGTCTCCACCTGTTCCCGTGTGATGCGCAGCAGCGGACGGAGAAATCTGCCGTTTCTGGGCGGAATCGCCGTCAGTCCGTGGAGACTCGCCCCACGCACCATCCGATGCACCAGGGTTTCCAGGTTATCCGACGCAGTATGCGCCGTGGCAATCCAGTCTGCCTGCACCTGTGCAAACGCCTCATAGCGGCACATCCGGCAGCCAGTTCCTCAGAGCATTGTTCCACCGCTGCCCTCGCCGCCGCATTCACGTCCAGCACTGTCAGACGCACGCCCAGCGCCGCACAGAGCCGCCGGCAAAACTGCGCATCCCGGTCGCTCTCTGCGCCACGGAGGTGGTGGTTCACATGAACCGCCGTGACCGTGATTCCCAGACGCTGCCGCAGTTCCAGCAGACACCGCAGCAGGCAGACACTGTCTGCGCCGCCGGAAAGCGCACAGCACACTGTCTGCCCCGGCAGTACACAGTCCAGTTCCCGGAGCTGTTCCAGCACCGCACGGGGCAGTGCATCAGCCTCATTGCGCATTTCCGCATTGGAGAACCGTGTGAACTGACCATCCCAGACCAGCTGGATGGTGCCGGTCTCGCCGTGACGGTTCTTGGCGACGATACACTCTGAAATGTTTGGTGTCTGGCTTTCCTTATTATAATAAGCGTCCCGGTAAAGGAACATGACAATATCTGCATCCTGCTCGATAGAACCGGATTCACGCAGGTCGGACAGCATGGGGCGCTTATCGGTACGGCTCTCCGGTCCACGGGACAGCTGGGACAGCACGATCACCGGAATATCCAGCTCTTTCGCCATGATTTTCAGCTGACGGGTGATCTCGGAGATGATAAGCACACGATTATCCGTCCGCAGGGTCGAACCCATAAGCTGGAGATAGTCGATGACCACCAGCCCCAAATTCTTCATCCGGCGCAGCTTTGCCTTGATCTGCTGCACGGTCACGCTTGCGGTATCGTCAATGTACATGGGCAGTCCGCTGAGTACACCGGCACTGGTGGCGAGCCGCACCCAGTCCTCGTTGGTGAGAAAGCCGCTGCGCAGCTTGTTGGAATCCACCAGCGCCTCGGTGGAGAGCATACGGGTGGCAAGCTGTTCCTTGGACATTTCCAGGGAGAAAATTGCCACTTCCTTATCTCCACGCCGTGCCACGTTGGTGGCGATGTTCAGTGCAAAAGAGGTCTTTCCCATACCCGGACGGGCTGCGATCAGCAGCAAGTCCGACTTGTTCAGACCGGAGGTAATGGTGTCCAGATAGGTGAATCCAGTCTTTGCGCCCAGATACTTTTCCTTGTCCGGTCCGGCAATTTTACCGATGCGGTCATACGCCTCACAGATGGCGTCCCCGATCTTCGCCAGCCCCTGCACATCTCTGCCCTGCCGGATGTCGAAGATGCGCTGTTCTGCCGCATCCATCAGTGTTTGTGCGCTCTCCTCGCCGGACTGGATGTCCTGGAGAATGCCACGTGCCGCATATGCCAGGCAGCGGATGTAATATTTTTCTGCCACGATCTCGCAGTAGCGCTCGATGTTGGACACCGACGGGACAATGTTCACCAGCGCCGCCAGGTAGTTTCTGCCCTCAGCGGCGGTCTCGAACACCTTTCGCTCTACCGCAGCGTTCAGCACCGTGATAACGTCTGCCTTTTCTCCGGATGTGAACATCTGGAAAATGATCTGGAACAGTTCCTTGTGCTGTTCATTGAAAAAGCTCTCCGGGCGAATCGTCTCCAGAACCACCGGCAGCACGCTGGAATCCAGCAGGATTGCACCCAGAATGGTCTGTTCTGCCTCCAGACTAAAGGGCAGCTCTGCGCTTTCGTTAGGCGTATAGGATGTATCTGCCATGAAAAAACCTCCTAGGGAAAAACAATGCGGGTACGCTTTCACATAGAAAATCCCTTTTCAAATAAGTCCCCCTTGAAAAGGAGGATGTCAGCGTAAGCTGACAGGGGGATTATTCCCTCAGTCACACCTACGGTTTGCCGGCTCAGCACATCCCATAGATGTCCTGTTTGAAAAGCCTGCTATACCACCTTTTTTCAGAATGACAATTTGAAAACATATTTCCATGCGTCACTTCGTCCCGCATTGCTGAAAATTCAAATGAATATCACGGTTATTCCTCGACAACCTCAACTGTCACCTTTACAGAAATGCCGGTGTACAGGCGGATGTCAGCCTCATAGCTGCCGAAATTCTTGATGTCGGACTTCAGGCTGATCTTCTTCTTGTCGATCTTGCAGCCGAACTGCTTTTCAATGCACTCTGCGATCTGTGCCGCAGTCACTGCGCCGAACAGTCTGCCGCCGTTGCCTGCTTTGCAGCTGCGTGGACGGTCTGTCCCTTCAACTTGTCCGCAATTGCCTGGGCATTCTGCTTTCCACGTCGATCTTGTGGGCTGCAGAAGACTGCTTCCGGAAGTTCCGACAGATTCTGCGGGGTTGCCTCAACTGCCAACCCCTTTTTCAGCAGCATATTCCGTGCGTATCCGTCAGAGACGTTCTTTACTTCGCCCTTTTTGCCGGAGCCTTTTACGTCCTGCATAAAAATAACTTTCATGGTTCTCTCTCCTTTCTATTGTAATTTCGCTGTAATCAGCAGAAATGGATTCCTAAGAAAAACTGTACTGCCCTAATTCTCATTTTCCTGCGCCTCCAGAATCAGCAGCAGCTGTTCCTTTGCCTCTTGAATAGTACAGCCTTTGAGCTGCGTTGCCGCCATGGTCTGGTGACCGCCGCCGCCCAGCTGTTCCATGATGACCTGCACGTTGACATTGCCCATGGAACGGGCGGAAATGCCCACGCCGTTTTCCTCCAGATACAGCACAAAGGACGCCTCCACGCCCTGGATGCTCAGCAGTTCATCTGCCGCCTGGGATGCCAGCACACGGACGTTTTTGTCCTGGAGCTTGACCGCAGAAATGGCGTTGTTCCGGTACAGTTCGGCGTGCGCCACGATCTGCGCCCGCATGGAGTACATGGAAATGGTATTGGAAAACAGCGTTTTGACCTGGATGGTATCTGCGCCGATCTTCCGCAAATATGCCGCCGCCTCGAATGTCCGCACACCCGTGCGCATGACAAAGTTCTTGGTGTCCAGCATGATCCCGGCAAGAAGTGCGTCGGCATATGCCGCAGAGATCTCCGTATCCAGCCGGAAATACTGTATGATCTCCGTCACCATTTCCGATGCGGAGGACGCATAGGGTTCGTGGTGGAAAATCACCGAATTTTCGATGAAATTCACGTTTTTCCGGTGGTGGTCGATGACGATGACATACCGTGCCGCATGGTACAGATCCACACTTTCCAGGATGTCCTTGTTGTGGGTATCCACGATAATCAGCAGGCTGTTGTCGGTGACCTGCGCCAGGGCATCCACCGGCTCGATAAACTGGGGACCGTCCGGACACTGCTGCATCCGGTCAATCAGCTGGGTGGCAAGACAGCTCTGCCGGTTCACCACCACATACGCCGGTTTCTGCATGAGCCGCACCGCACCGGCGAGACCGCAGGCAGAACCGATGGCGTCCAGGTCTCCGAAACGGTGTCCCATCAGAAATACCTGGTCGGAATTCTCGATGAGTTCCTGCATGGCGAGGGCAATGAAGCGTATCTTGGTCTTGGACTTTTTCTCCACGCCCTTGGATGCGCCGCCAAAGAAACAGAATCCGTTTTCCGTCTTGACTGCCGCCTGGTCGCCGCCTCGTCCCAGTGCCATATCCAGCGACTGACGGGCAAACTTTTCGCTTTCCGCCAGCGTAGAGGCACCGTCGCCGACGCCGATGGAAAAGGTAATGTGCATCCGGTCGTTGACCCGTATCTGGCGAGCCTCGTCCAGCACGTGGAATCGGTTGTTCATGATCTCGTGCAGATGCCGGGACTCCATCACGCGTAGAACAAATCGTTCTCCACCTTACGGATAACGCCGTCTGTCCCCTGCATAAAGTCCTCCAACACACGCTCCACCTCGGCGGAGACCTGTGCCTTTTCGCTCTCTCTGGCATACTGCAGCAGATCGTCATAGCTGTCGATGACCAGCAGCAGCACACAGGGACGGGAATTGGTCTGTTCATGCTGCAAACGCAGAATATCGGTGATCTCCAGGAACTGCACCGCAATGATCTCCTGCTGATCCCGGACGCTGGACACGGCGTGTACCCGATAGCTCAGCCCGTTATGTTCCATCAGCAGTCCCGGTTCTGATCCAGCGCCGCCAGATTCAGATGGATCACGTCCTGGACGGAGCGTCCCTGAACAGAGCGGCTCGCCGCAAAACGGGACTGGAATATCTCATTGCACCACAAGATCTCGCCGGTGCGCATCGCCAGGATCACAGGAACGGTCATGCTTTGCAGCGCTGCCATGCCTGCGCCCTCGATCTCGCCACGGATCGCCGTATTTTGCAGCCGTTCTGCCCGGCGCAGCCAGATCCACTGGACACACAACAGGATTCCCAGCAGCAGGATCACCAGAAACTGCACGGTCAGAAACCGCTGCGGCACTCGTTTCAGCACCACACAGAAGAGCGGCACAAGAATGCTGATGAACCACAGAATCCACGTGGCGATCATTACCCCATACTTTTGTTTCATGCTGTATTCTCCTTTGCAGACAGCCGTTTTTTCGGAGGCGGCTGTCCTCAAAAGCCTTTTACACAACAAAAATCAAAATGATTTTCTTGCTTTGACAGGCAATTATACTTCCATGATGATCGGCAGGATCATCGGACTGCGCTTGGTCTTTTCATAGATGAAGTCGGACAGAACATCACGCAGCTTGGTTTTCAGCGTTCCCATTCTTCAAATCACGGGCATTGCAGTTGTCCAGCACACGGGTCAGCACACTGCGTGCCTCGTCCATCAGTCTT